>Ga0316204_10005910_pt1 | contig 19534 bp, 20 predicted proteins | sample 6monrhotite_MG_2_FD_205661 | JGI IMG/M metagenome (GOLD analysis project Ga0316204, IMG submission 205661) | Microbial mat bacterial communities from mineral coupon in-situ incubated in ocean water Damariscotta River, Maine, United States -... | ecosystem: Environmental > Aquatic > Marine >...
CAGAAATTGCCAACCGGTAGGGCCGGTATCATTGAATCCAGAGAAAGAAAGTAGAAATAGTGAACAGAAAAATGTAGCTTAATAATATTTGGGTAAACAGTGCCAACTACCTTGAAAAACACCGAAGGTGCAGCGCTTGGAATGGATTTAGAAATAGAATGGAACCATGATAGTAAAGAGGGCTGGTCGGGTGAGTTTGAAATAAGCAGTGAATTCCCTGAAACGCACCTGACTTATCACTTCACCAGAGAATTTTCTACTACTATGTTCTATAACGAAAGCGGAACGAATACGATCAGACTTTCCGACACAAGCCCAGTGATCGGAATGCAAGGCGGGTATCTTGAAGATGAATATAACAGTATCGGAATTGAACTTGGTTATGAGTTGACGCATGGAGGCACTTTGTCCTTTACCGTTCAGCAGAATCAAGATAGGCAGCTTTCCTTTCAGGATAAAACAGGGATAGAAAGTGTATATGGCTTAGGTGGCGCTATGGAAGCGGCAATTGGGTTTACCTTCGAATTTTAGCGCTGGAACAGATACTGTATAACAAACTCTATAATCTCGGTCAGAATTAATTTGCGGCTCCTAAATCCAGACCTCCGATTAAAAGCCACCATTAGGCAATGCGGATAAAAAAGGTTATATTTTTTTAATAACTACCGTATTCAGACACCGCACTAAAACAGGATGACGTAACTGTAATGAAAATCTTACTTATCGAGGATGATCGAATTATTTCTAATTTTATTGTTAAGGGATTGGAAGAAGCGGGCTATTGTGTTGATCATGCTGCCGATGGAATCGAAGGGTTGGATCTAGCGCTTAACAATAGCTACGACATTGATATCGTGGATATTATGTTACCTAAACTGGATGGTTTATCGATCATAGAAAGGATGCGTAAATGCAAGATCGAGACACCGGTTATTATACTCAGTGCCAAACGATCTATTGATGATAGGGTAAAAGGACTGCACAGCGGAGGCGATGATTACCTTATTAAACCCTTCTCGTTTAGTGAATTATTAGCGCGAGTACACGCACATCTACGACGTTCCAATAGCGCTATTGAAACGACCTGCTTGACGATTCATGATTTATCACTGGATTTATTGGCACGAACAGTCACTCGCCAAGGAAGAAGAATAGACCTGCAACCAAAAGAGTTTGCTCTTTTAGAGTACCTTATGCGCAATGAAGGGCACATTGTTTCAAAAACCATGATTATGGAGCGTGTATGGAATTATAACTTTGATCCACAAACGAATGTTGTAGAAGCACGCATCAGCAAACTCAGGGAAAAGGTAGATAAGAACTTTAATACAGCATTAATTCATACAATACGTGGCCTTGGTTACGTCTTCAAAAAAGAAAAATGATGCGCCTTCCTAATACCTTGGCAATCAGGTTGGCCTTCTGGTATGCGATGTTTGCCATAATTTTTTTAACGGTGGCTCTCAGTGTGTCTTATTTTTCACTGGAAAAAACATTAACCCAATACATAGAGAGCGATTTGCTTGAGGATATTGATGAGTTTCAAACTTTGTACCAAGACGAAGGACTGGAAGGCGTTAAGCGGGCAATAGAACGCGAAATAAAACCGGGAGAGGAAGAAAAATATTTTTTTCAACTGCTAGATAAAAATGGCACTAATATTTACAGCTCTGATTTATCCCACTGGAATTTTCTTCCTGAAAATCAGCATTTTATTGACCAGTTATTTGCTAGTAAACAATTTATTTTTCAGACTCTGAACACGCAAGATAATGAGTATGAAGTCAAAACAATCTATGACTTAATTGCTCCAGATATATTGTTGTATACTGGGGAATCAACAGAAGAAGCACAGGATATATTGGCGCTGCTGTTCAACGTATTTATTACAGTGTTATCAATCGCCATTCCAATTGCATTCGTTGCCGGCAGGCTTATGGCAACACATGCTGTCAAAGGCATTAAGGAGGTCAGCCGTATTGCCTCAAAAATTGAAAAAGGAACCTTGGAACGGCGTGTATCTGTTTCTGCTCAAGGGGATGAAATTACACAGCTGGTTGATACATTTAATGCCATGCTCGACAGAATATGGGTTTTGGTATCTGAGATGAAAGAAATGACTGATAATATTGCTCACGATCTACGCAGCCCATTGGCGCGTATCAGAGTGATATCAGAACAGGTATTATCGAGTAACAACACCCCAGGAGAATTCAAGTCTGTTGCATCTGATACCATAGAAGAATGCGACCGATTATTACAAATGATCAATTCCACACTTGATGTTGCAGAGGCTGAAGCAGGCACACTTCAAACAACAAAACAACAAGTAAATGTCTCACAACTGGTTCAAGATGCCTGTGAGCTCTTTGAGGCAATAGCCGAGCAAAAACGTATCAGGTTGCTTTGGCGTGTGGATAATAATTATCACATTTACGGTAACATTCATAACCTGCAACGCATGTTGGCCAACCTTCTTGATAATGCCATAAAATACACATCAGCTAATGGTCTGGTGGAAGTTAGCTTAACCTGTACTGGGCAAAACATCGAGATTCTAGTATCGGATACTGGAATGGGTATTCCAGAAAACGATCAAGCTCGGGTATTCGATCGTTTTTTTCGTTGTGATCAGAGCCGTACCCAAGATGGATGCGGCCTAGGACTAAGTTTTTCCAGAGCAGTTGCACACTCTCATGGCGGCGATATAATACTGAGTAGCAGCCTAGAAAGTGGCAGCTGCTTTACCATAAAGCTTCCCATCGCAGGTTGACGGATACCGCACCCGCCAGCACAAGCAGTATCTAAGGAGAATTGTTAGCCCCAGTTCGAGTTAAACGTCAAAAAATCGATAAAACTGGTTTTAGCCAACTGCGGACATCTACTTCCAGAATTGATGTGGTCGCGTCTTGAATTGCCACATGAGAATTAATCATGCGGCTGCAATTAAAGGATTTACACTTTAAAATCAGAAAAATTGGCGGAGCAGATGCTTTGAGAGATTCAAAAATACTGAGAATTCAACCTATAGTGCAGAACCTATAGGTTGCCTTCTTACTGGTGATTTTTAAATCGTAGAGAATTAATCTAGACCATTTGCAAGCTTGTAATATTTGGGAAAGAACTTGGAACTATATTCCAACATTTGATCTTCTAATTGAACAACAACAGGGTCACTGCAGCTTTTTTTCCCAAATGTGTCGAATACGCCAAGAATAGCGTCTTCCATGGTCACACCTGTATCCGCCAAGTAATTTTTGGAATATCGAGCAGAATATATATCTAATTGTTCTTCGCGCAAGTTGCGGGCAAACCAGTCAAACAATCCAAGAGAAAAAGCCCCTTCGGCCTGCATGCCGTGACTCGATGCGATGTTGTAAAATTTATTTTTGAAACTATAGGTATAACTTATAGGTGCTAAACGTTCCGAACGTGTGGTCATGTTCCAGGCATTTTTGTATTCCCGTATTCTTTCTTTTGTCACAGTCACCGAGACCGGGTTGGGCCCAAGACAAGACTTATAATTAACATCGTAATTAGTAAGATAGGTTTGCAACATGATATTTGATAACGAAAAGGAGTGCCGCAAAGCACTCGTGATGTTCTTTCCAGATGCTTGCACTATCAAATTCATAAAGCCGCCGAGTTGATTATCTTTTGACATGTTATTTAGCAATCCAGTGGTGACTGACTCAGTTAACTGGGCTAGTGGTTCACCAGCGCGGCGGTCAAGAGCGGCAGCTTTGCCAAAATCACCGTAATAGATTGCGCTAAGATATTCGCAACCTTTTAAACCTTGGAAAGGACCTTTCTGTCCTATCCGGCAATACATTCGTACTTCTTGGTCATAGGGGCGACGATCCTCAGGAAAAAGACCATATTCCATGGCTTTCTGGAAATCGATAATCGCGTCTATATGGACATTTTTGCCCCTAAGGTTAGATTCAGCTAGTGCATCAGCACATTGCATGGATTTAATCTCATTTGCCGCTTGTTGCCTGTCACTGTTGGTAGCAAATGCCGACGCAATAATGGCACGTCGAGTTTTGTTTAACCCACAGCGAAATTCACAATTATTTTTCTGATTGGGATCTACTGTTTCGCAGCCTTTAGCGTTCGCAAACTCGTAAGCTTCACTCATCTGTTCGTATCTGAAGGGGCGCTTTTTGATACGTATTGCCGGGATCTGCTGGTTTGGCAGGTATTCCCTTGCAAAGGCCACATGTGCAGGCACAGGTGGTGCATTAAATACGAACTGATCAATTTCCATTGCTGGTGAATTGTTAGCAGCAAAGTCTCTAAAAGCAGTCGGCCAAGCGTCTTCTTTTAACCAGTCACTTAGTTTGCTAATGACTTGACGGGCTGTCCTGTGTTCTTTAATTTTATAGATTGCACTAAAACACTGGCGCATTTGTTCGTCAAGTACATCCAATTGCGCACGCAATTCTTGGTAGTTTTGCTGCTCTAGGTTCTGCAATTTTTTATGTATATCCAACGACTGAGAAGATACGTTTGCACAGGCGCGCTGGCAATTTCTTTGACTTGCGCCAGCGGATTGACATCTTTTGGCTATTTTGGCTGTAGCTCTAGACAATCGTAGTGGACTCACATGATGGGCCACATAACCACCGGGAGCCCAAGACAAATTTTCTTCAAAATCAGCTGAGTCATTTGGTTGAGGATCTCTTGTAACAACTTCTACCGGTTTTGTTTGTTTAGTCTTTGATACAACAGGCTTGTCAGATTTTTGTGGCACTTTTTTGTGATTGACAGTTTGTTTTGCTGAAACTATGGCTGCGTCTAATGAATTGTTTTGGGGCCAGTTGCCATTATCAAATTCGGTTTGTATGCGTTGTAATTCTTTTAGAATCGGGGTTTTAGTTTTAGACATATTCAAACCAAGTATGCACCCAGTTAAGTCGTTACCAATTTGCTTTTTGCCTGTTGTATAATTTTTAACATTAGCTGTGCGAATGGATGCATTTTTACAGGACTTGATGCATGTGCCTTTAACTAAGGAGCCCAGAAAGCCTTTATGAATGTCTTTGCAGATCTTGGAGGCGTTATCAAATTTTCGTGCTAGGTCTTGGATATTATTATTAACGTTTGAAAGTGTGTTACTAGAGAAAAGTAAAAAAAAACAGCTGAGAAAAAACACCTTATTCATATTGCACCCCATTGTTTTAGTATTTTTTTGTCAAGTACACTATGAACCATGTTTGATTTTTAGCCAGCTAATAACGCCAAATACTTTTCCTCTATAACTTCATCAAACTTACAGCCAAATATAAAAATGAAAAATGCTTCTTTTGGTCATTTGTGAGTAAACTGCGTTTTGGAAATAGGTTAAATATCAATTGAGTTTAAGGAGAGTTAAATGTTTAGTCACGTGATGATAGGTGCTAACGATATACAAGAGTCTAAGAAATTTTACGATGCGATTTTAGGTGCTTTGGGTTATGAAGAAGGCACCATTGATCCCAAAGGTCGTTGTTTCTATTTCACTAAAACGGGTGTTTTTGGCTTAAGTGTACCCATTGATGGCAAACCTGCCAGTCACGGCAATGGTAGTACTCTGGGTTTTGCTATTGAAAACGAAGAGCAAGGGCTTGCTTGGCATGCTGCTGGTTTAGCTAATGGTGGCACAGCTTGTGAAGATCCTCCTGGTGTGCGTGATGGTGGTACTATGAAATTATTTTTAGCTTACTTAAGAGACCCTTCAGGCAATAAAATCTGTGCCATGAAGCGTGTAGGTTAAGTACTTCTGGAATAAAATATTGTGGCTGTTTCCTGCAGCCACACAACCCATAGCAATATCTTAGCTATTGATTGGAAAACGCTTGGCCAGTCGCCTGAAAAAAGGTTCACTGCGAATAGCTTGTGTAGGATATTTGTGACGCAGAATAATACACAAAAACACAGGGATACGTACCCTGTGGCAGATATCCTTTTTTAACTCATTTTAGCTAACAGACTTAACGGTGCGATACGGGCCACGTACCTGAACAATGCCCATGGCCACTTTGGCACGTAACTGTTGGCGACTTCTTTTTCGATGTCTTTGACTATGGCTTTGCAGCCTGTTTCTAGATCTACCATAAAGGGGACTTTTTTGACTTTTTCGTTGATTTCGGTGCGAATAAAGCCGGGGTGAATGGTGGTGACTTGAATTGGCGTATCCAGCATTTCGATACGAATACCTTCGGTCATCGAGCTTAAGCCAGCTTTAGTTGCTGCATATACTGTAATGGCTCGCCTGGCGCCTCGAATAGCGCTCATAGACGAAATGGTTACTAAATGCCCAGCATTTTGTTTACGTAACACTTCCATCGCCGCTTCGCATTGGGCTAGGGCAGAAACAAAGTTGGTTTGTGCAGTTTGTTTATTGGCATAAAAATACCCTGTGCCTATTGATGCACCTTTGCCAATACCTGCATTAATAATGATGCGGTCTAGGCTACCTAAATCTTCTGCAAAGGCTTTGACTACCTCAAATACTTGCTCATGGTTATCAACATCTAAGGAGCGGATAAATACTTTGATATCGGGGTTAATGGTCAACAACTCTTGCTTCAGTGATTTCAGGTTTTCCATTCGACGGGCACATAAAGCTAAGTTACGGCCCATTTTGGCAAACTCGATAGCCATGCCTTTGCCCAAGCCAGAACTTGCGCCTGTGATTAAAATATTTTGTCTGATCATCTTGTTTGTTCTCTTATTTGTAAGTCAGAAGATGTTTGTTATCACCTTCGAATGTGCTGTTCGCCAAGCTCAGATAAACAATCATATTCTGCTTTACCAAAGGAAGCTTGGCCATGTCTAATCAAATAAATCGAGGTCATGTTAGCGCTTCACCTAAACCTGAAGCGCCACCTGTTATTAGAACTGTCTGCATTACTGGTATTTCTTCAGTTCTAAACGGGCAACCATGCCTTTATGCACTTCATCAGGTCCGTCGGCCAATCGTAGTGCCCTAGCGCCAGCAGCAAAACGGGCCAGTGGGAAGTCGTCACACATACCGGCACCACCATGAATTTGGATAGCCATATCCACCACTTCTTCAAGCATTTTTGGCACTGCGACTTTAATCGCAGAAATGTCCACCATGGCATTTTTAACGCCCACGTTATCAATTTTCCAAGCGGCTTGTAGTGTTAATAAACGGGCTTGTTCAATAGCAATACGTGCTTCGGCAACACGTTCTCGGTTGCCACCTAACATCATGAGAGGTTTACCAAAAGCGGTACGTGACATGCCGCGCTGCATCGCCAGTTCCAAGGCTTTTTCAGCACAGCCAATAGAGCGCATGCAATGATGAATACGGCCCGGCCCAAGGCGACCTTGGGCAATGGCAAAACCTTTACCCAAACCAACCAGTAGGTTTTCTTTGGGTACACGTACATTAGTAAAGTGCATTTCGCCATGACCAGAAGGCGCGTCATAATCACCGAATGCTTGCAACATACGTTTAATTTCAATGCCCGGTGTATCTAGCGGTACCACTACCATGCTGTGCTGGCTGTGTTTGTCATTTTCTGGATTAGATAGCGCCATAAAAATAGCAATTTTGGCGTTGGGATGACCTAAACCTGTAGACCACCATTTTTTGCCGTTAAGCACTAATTCATCACCGTCTACTTCAACGGTTGCTTGCATATTGGTGGCATCAGATGAAGCCACATCGGGTTCGGTCATACCAAACACTGAGCGTATTTCACCGGCTAATAGCGGTTTAAGCCACTTCTCTTGTTGGTATTCGTTACCAAAGTGATAAAGCACTTCCATATTGCCGGTATCAGGGGCATTGCAGTTAAATATTTCCGAGGCAAACAACACTCTGCCCATTTGTTCTGCTAGCGGCGCATATTCTAATGTGCTTAAACCTTTGCCCAATTTTGCATCAGGTAAAAATAGATTCCATAACCCCGCTTCTTGGGCTTTTTTCTTAAGTGGTTCAATTAATGGATGAGCTTGCCAATTCTTCCAATCGCCGCCGGGATTTAATTCGAGGGTTTCGGCATAAATTTGTTCTTCAACTGGATAAACGTGTTCATCCATAAAAGCTTTAACACGTTCGATATAACCTTGAGTTTTTTCGCTGTGGTTAAAATCCATAATAGTGACTCCAAAAGTTAGGGGAAGTAGCAATGAGCTAAGCATAGTCTCTTTGTTAGGTTGAATGAAATGAAAAATACTATATGGTTACTATGAATTGTATTCATTTAGGTGGTTTGATGACAGACGTGACTAAGATCCAGCAGCTTGACCTTAACTTACTCAAAGTGTTTGAAAGTATTTATCAAGAGCAGAACATGTCTCGTGCCGCAGAGGTGCTGTATATTACGCCTTCTGCGGTTAGCCATGCATTAAAAAGACTGCGAGAATACTTGGGCGACCCGCTTTTTCAGCGCAGTAATAATCGCATGTTACCCACACCCGCATGTCAGCGTATGGCTCCGCAGATAATTGATAATCTTACTCGTTTAAGACAAATATTACAGCATTGGGGCGAATTTCAGCCACTTAACAGTCAGCATCACTTTCGCTTGGGCATTCATTACGCGCTGGAACCGTCTATTTTGCCAAAGCTCGCTAAAAAACTGGCTGAGTTTGCACCCAACACCACTTTTGCCAGCGTCAAGGTTGATAGAGAAAACTTAACAAGAGAGTTAGGGGCTGGGCATATTGATATGGCGTTTGATGTGGCTTTGCCGATTAAGCCCCCGGTATTACACACAAAACTGATTGATGATGAATTTTGTGTACTCATGCGCAAAGGGCATCCTCTAGAGGACAACTTAACTCAGCAAACTTACTTTGCGGCAAAACATATTGGCGTATCTAATCGCCCAAGTGGTGCTGCGGCCGAGGATATTTTATTTCAACAGCAAGGACTATCGCGGAACATCAGGATCCGCTGTCAAAACTATTACGCAGCCAAGGCCATGCTGATTGAGTCTGACTTTTTGTTAACTGTGCCCTATATATTGGGCAATGAGTTGATGGGAGGTATGCAGCAAGCTGATTGTTTGTCACAAGTCTCTATGCCTGTCCGTTTGACGTGTATTGAGACACACCTCTACTGGCACAAAAACACTGAGCATGACGAGGCATTAAGTTGGTTTAGGCAAATTCTGATATCACTGATTTAGATTATTATTGGCTCTAGTCGCGTTATCATGACATCATATATTTTTGTATGAAGATCAATTTGTTCAGGCTTGATGCTGTTCAACATATAAAGTGAAGGGAGGTTATGTTGAGGTACGGTAAGTGCATTGCGTTAATACTCAGTTTTCTTATTTGTACTTTTAGTGCTTCATTATTTAGTGCTCCACTATTGTTTGACCAATCAGTTCCTACAGTTGACCTACAAAAAGAATTTGAAAATGGTAAGGCGAGTCTTGCCGGAGAGTGGGCATTGAGCTGGGGCGAATGGACGCCGTTAGCAGATATAGCCTCGTCTAAAGCTAATTTCAAGATTGTGCAATTACCTAACTTTGTTAGTTCTTTAGTGGATGATAAAGCCTTAAATGAAAATAGATTTGGTACCTATATACTCAAACTGAATAATTTGAACCGTACTTTCAATGAGCCAGCAATACGTATGCGTAACGTCAAAGATGCTTGGCAGGCATGGTGGATTGATGAGTCTGGGCAGTCTCAATTTTTAGGTGAGTCGGGTAAAATTTCAAAGAACTATGCAGCGCAACAAATACGCTTTAAAACACAAATATTACAACTCCCTCAGAATGTTAATTCAGGCACTTTGGTGGTGTATGTTTCGACGCAATTATATAAACGGGCTGGCATGTATGGAGCGTTCGATGTGCGCGAACTCGAGTCGGCTAATAAAGCACTACTATCTGACTTGGTCAGTCGAGTCGCGTTAATTGCGATTGGTTTACTCGTAGTATTTCAAAATATACTGTTTTATTTATTTCGCCCCAAAGAGCGTGTTCTATTGTTATTGGCAGTGTTTGCGTTTTCTGCTTTGTTTAGAGCTACGGTGTCGACCGATTATGTCTATTACCTTTTAGGGGATCCTGCCAATTTTGATATTTTGTTGAGGCTGGAATATATCACCATAGTATGGCCGGCCGTAGCGGCGGCTCACTTTTTTTCATGTTTATACCCAGCTAAATTTTCTGCCCAGGCCGTTAAGTTAGGTTACCTAATTGTGGCAGTTGTTGTATTGTTCACACTACTAGTACCGCTTAAACAAGTTGTTGATAATTTATTTTATTATCAGGGTATTTTAGGCGCATTCAGTTTCTATACTATGTGGTTGCTCATACATTCGATGATAGTTAAATCTTACCGCTCTACACTAATTATTGTCAGTGGTTTTATTCTGTTTGGTGGGATGTTAAATGACGTTGTTGCCGCGTTGTCTAGCTCTTACAATATGTATATTGCTGAATATGCGCTGTTTTTATTTCTGTTTATACAAACTCAATACCATTCCTTAAGGTTTGTATCTGCGCTAGATATGGCCGAACATTTAACCAATAACTTACAACAAGAAGTGGTACAAAAAACCCATGAGTTGTCTATTCGGAATCGTGAACTGGAAGATAAGGCTGACTATCTGAAAATTCAGCATGATCGGATAAAAGAGTTATCAGAAACTGACCACCTCACGGGGTTATATAATCGCCAAACCTTTGATGGTTATTTTGAGTTGAAATTTGCCCAAGCTATTCAGCAAACAGAAAATTTGGCTTTAGTGATGTTAGATATAGATAACTTTAAGAAAATTAATGACAGTTATGGACATCAAGTAGGGGATGAATGTTTACAAGCCGTAGCTGAATATTTACGGCAAACTAAGTTGCGTAAAAAGGATTTTGTTGCAAGGTATGGTGGTGAGGAAGTGGTCATTGTTTTAACCAATACTGATATCAAAGGTGCCGAAGAAATTAGTCAAAGAATATGTGATGGATTGAGTCAGATAAAATTGAGTGCAGAGCAAAATGCAATTGTACTGACTGCAAGTTTTGGCGTAGCTGAGTTAACATACAATCATGCTAGCAATACAACCCAGTTACTCAAATTTGCAGATGACGCACTTTATCAGGCAAAAGCGCGAGGCAAAAACCAAGTGGTTACCGCTAACGCTAAAATGAATGCCTAGAAGGGCGCGTCTTCCTTAGGCTGAAGCCTTACCTCTTCACAATGGATAATAGGCCCTAAATTAAAGCCCACTTGTAACCATATCTTTAATTTTTTGCGCTTTTTCGAAATGGTCTAACCTATGAGTTTCAATCCACCAAGTGGCGGCTTCCATTAATAGGGCTGGGTCGTCATTTTTATTGGCAAAAAACGCGTAGAAAGATAAGCCCACCGAGGACCCTTTTGCGGCTATCTTTTTATCGCAAATCTCAATGATTTTGTTGCGTAGATTACTTCTCATTATTGGCCATTTGCTTTGCTATGACAGGTTGCACTACTGGTCGAGCATTTTCATCAAAAAAAGCTGAGGGTTGATGCAATCCCTTTAATTTCCAACTTATCAGTTTACCTAAAATACGCATCGAGACTTTGAAAAATAAGGCTTGCAGAGCATCTGGCACCGGTTGTTTGGCGGATTGGCAATGTATGTATCCACGAGTTTTACCTAACTCTTGATCCCGGCTTGCAGTATGTTGCATAAAGTTATGAATAATCCCAATAAAAGGTGCTTTGCCACCTAAAGTATTACCAATTGGGGTGTTGCAACATTTTGCATACCAACGATTTAGTCCTTTTGGGGAAAGCCGCATCAACCCAAGTTGCTCATGACCACGGATGATGTGCAGATGAGCAAGAGGGATTTGAAAAATATCGGTAGCACCATATTGATTTAACACTTTGTCTTCTTGCTTTAATAACATGGCAAATTTTTGGCAATCTGCACAGCAACAATGAATACGGTTACCACTTTGAGCGTTAACATCTTCGGTCTTGCCTTGCACTTGCCCACAAGCACAACTGAGGTTGATTTCTGGCATATTGATTATCCCTAATTAAAGTTGGTTATTGTAGGTGCTGTTGCTCACGCTAAATAGAATAACTGCATTTGTTACGCCTTTAAATATTCGTAGCGCGTACATTCTGTTGAAGAACTATTGGTTGAAAGATTTCAGGTAAAATCGTCATCATGAATTTGATGATTGCAGTGGTATGGATATACCAGTGAAGGAAATCGAAAAGTGTTACTGATTAATAGCCTACAACTTTTGAGTAAATTGAGATGCAAAGCCTGCATAATGGTTCAGCGTGATTAGGTTGAAGTTATAAAGCATATTCAAGAGCATGCTGCATAACTTCAATTTTAAGCTAATATAAAACCTTAAAAAATGCAGTGTTTGGCAAAGTCTTTGCCTTCAGTTGCAGTCCAATCTGCTTTGGGTTTTTCTTTCATATCTGCGCACCATTCTTCGCTGCCTATTTCTGGCGCACAACCACTTAAAAATAAAGCTACTACAAAAACACCTATTAATTTTTTCATAAACCGTTATTCCTTAAAATACAAAACAAAGTTATTACACTGAATAAATCCTAATGTTTAGCATAAAAGAAATTGATTTTAGAGTAAACATGGGCATCAGCCCACTCTTATATTTAAAATTGCTTTAATTCTTGTTTCAACGTTTATTATACTCCCTGATAGTTAGCCTAGTAAGAATCAAAAAGAGCCTATTGCCTTGCTTAGTATTGTTGTACCTACGTTAAATGAATCCAAAACCGGTTATCTGGCCAAGATCCTAAGTGCTTATCACGGACTGGCTAATATCGAGGTTATTTGTGTAGACGGCGGCAGTACTGACAATACGGTATCGTTAATTCAGCAGTCTTATGCCAAGTTAATTAGTACTGATATTTGCTCGCGGGGGGTCGATTAAATGCAGGTATCAAACAAGCTAAATTCGACATGGTGCTGCTACACCACCCACGCAGTCTGGTGGATATTGAAGGTATTAAAGCCCTAGCTAAGTATACGCCTGAATTACGTTGGGGTGCCTTTACTCATCAATTTAATATTCGTCATCCACTGCTTCACTTTACATCATGGTACTCAAATTATGTCAGGGGAGACAGTCGAAGCATATATTACCTAGATCACTGTGTGTTTGCGCAAAAGCCACTGTTATTTGATATTGGGTTATTACCCGAAGTGGACATTTTTGAAGATACAGAGTTGTGTTTGAAGCTTAGGCAATACGCCAAGGGCGTGCGTTTACCCTATATCAGCCAAACCTCAGCCATTAGATTCCAGACTCAAGGTGTATATCAACAAGCCATTAAAAATCAATATTTGAAATGGCAGTATTATTTTAAACGTTCTGATAAATCCATGAATCGGGACTATGAGCGGGGGGTGGAGTTAAATAGTCGGTATTCCAGTGACAGTAATTCTGAAAAGGGGCAAAAAAAATGAAAGGATTAAGCTATATGCAGAGATTTTATCATTGAACTTAGCTACAAGCCCTACTCAGGACCAGTATGAATAAATGCTATACCTCACCACAATTTTCTAGGAAATGCTTTTTAAAAGTTTCATGTTTGGTTTTGTGACTAGAGTAGAGTTTTGTCATTTCAGTTACAAATTCAGACTCTAAAAAATAAGGGGAATTTACTGAATACTCTATCTCACGTAGAACCTTGTCGATATTGTGTTCGTGAAAACTAGAGAACCTTCGATAACCGGGTTTATCGCAATTTGTAAGATACTCATTAAGCAGTATTTCGGTCACAACAATCTTGGGAATAGTATTAGTCATTTTCTCTACGGCTACTCCTCGTTCAGTAAAATACTGACCCGTGGCAAAACTAATTGCCAATAAAGCGACTAAGAAGATAAAAGGTGTAAATTTCATGATTTTTTATTATTTTATTCAACCCTGAGTCAGGATGTGGGGTTTACAACCATAATATTCAATTGAGTTATTATAAAGAAGCTACCGTTTTGAAAATGGTACCAAAAATGAATTTGGTATTGCCTTAAACCAAACTAATATTCAGAGAGATATGCTTGCTTTGGGAGGGAATTGGACTTTTTACTGGCAACAATTACTGGAACCAGCAGAGGCATTAGCCTCTCGAAGTAGGGCAATCAATATCAATGGAACAGGAGGCTGGCAAGCTAAACAGAAGGCTGACTCATATAATGCAATAGGTTTTGGCACTTATCATTTGACGGTTATTCTGCAAGATCAAGCTGACAATTTAGCTGTTCGTATGCCACAAATTGAAAGTGCTTATAAGCTTTATATTGACTCGGAACTGGTTGCTTCTGGAGGCACAGTCTCTGACGACGAGTCTGTCGCCAGACCCGGCTATAATGCTCAGATGGTGCGTATTCCTCAGGGAAAGAAAACATTTACGATCACTATCCAGGTATCTAATTATCATTCTAGTTGGGGCGGGTTATGGTCTTCGCCGATACTAGGTGATGCTGAAGCTATTCATCAATTAAAGCGCGATAAAATAGCCCTAAGTATGTTTATTTTAGGTGCACTGTTAATCACCTCTACTTTTTCTTTGATTCAATTTTTCTTAAGGCCCTCAGACAAAACCCCCCTTAGTTTTTGCTTGTTTGTGTCTCATTCTTTTTATCAGAGAATTTACAGTTGAGCATATGTACTTTGCGTTATCCTCATTAGGCATGGGCTTTACTTCGGTAACAAAAATAAATTTCCTTACGTTTTATATCGGGATACCAACAGCCTTATATTTTATTCATTTGTGTTTCCGAGAGAGTTTAACAGTAAAATAAATCGATTTTTTTATACAATATCGATTTTGTTTTCGGTATATGTTGTGCTAATTCCAACCCGTTATATCGGTTATTCTCTCGACATTTTTCAGTTTATTTCTATTGCTATTATGGCCTATGCACTGAGCAGATTGATTGTGGCTGTGTGCAGAAAAAGGATAGGCGCAAGTTTGATGCTATTGGGTTGTTTGTTCGCATCAGCCTTTGTGGTTAATGACATATTATATGCCAGTGGGGTGATTTCAACAGGACGATTTTTTAGTGTGGGTATTGTCGGCTTTATTATGTGTCAAAGCTATGTGGCGAATAATAGATTTAGTCGGTTAATTGCCAGTAACGAAATACTCACAAATCAGCTGCAAGAGCGTAATGCCGATCTGGAAAAAATGAGTGAGTTATTGGAAACAAAAGTTGAGCAGCGCACTCAGCAACTTAAGCGGGCTAACAAAGAGTTAATTGCGCAGGCAGAAGTTGATCAGTTAACGACTACTTTGAATCGACAAGGATTACAGCAGCACTTACAAGTGGCGTTTGAAAGATACCGTCGAACCAAAGAAGTCTTCAGTTTAGTATTGTTGGATTATGATCACTTTAAGGATGTTAACGATACCTATGGTCATGATGTAGGAGATATTGTGTTGGTTTCAGGGGTAGATATTATTAAGGGATGTATTCGGGAACAGGACAGATTAGCTCGATGGGGAGGAGAGGAGTTTCTGATCCTACTTCCTGACACCGACCTTCAAGGTGCCCAAGCCATTGCAAATAAGCTTAGGCAAACCATACAAGAGCATACTATAGGGCAGCCTAACGGTTTTCAGGTAACTGTAACGGGAGGCATTGCCGAAATTCAGGCCGAAGACACCTTTGAAACCTTATTTAAGCGAGCGGATACGGCTTTATACAAAGGTAAAAACGCGGGCAGAAATCATATATGTAGTTAGCCATTAGTGCCTTTGTTTTTGAGTAGATGACTTTTTATATTGGTAGGAGCTGCTTTAGCTGCGAATTGTTGCAGTGATCACTGCTTCACGACTAAAGTCGTTCCTACAACGTTCTCATCTACAAAGGATGTGTTTATTGGGGAAAACAGGTGACGCTGAGCGCCCCAAAAGAGCACCACATCACCCCAGCATATCTCTCAACTTTTTTTCCGCACGTTGTGCTGGTGTCAGTGATTCGTCCTCGTTTAAATCCTCGGGTATAGGGTCCCCAAACAACTCAGCCAATTGGACTTTCGCCGCAGCTGACTTGTCTTGAGTCGAGGATAAAAACGCATTGTGTTTGGGTTTGAAGTAGTCGCAAAAATTGGCCCGCTCGTGGTCACTCACATCTTCAGCGCGCTCTTCATCACAGCGCCCTCTGTTGTCATAAAATACGCACATTTTGCAGACATGTTGATCTGCAGTGCATGTGGCACATTCTTCACGACGTGACATTGGGAGGATGACATTTATTAGCTCCGCTCCACATTTCCAACAGACAAATTGATTAGACATAAGAGATAATCGCCTTTAAAACGGGTCAAACATAATAGTGTTGCCATCAGGATCTTTTAACAAATCTTTTATCCCCATTACCACAGCTAACGAACTTATGAGCATCACGCTGTAGCCAACAATTTCCCCCATAGTGAACGGTTAATCCTGAAATACCGGCCTCAGTTAATGCTTCTCGCACATCTTCAAGTTTAAAAGGTTTAATTATGGCTTCGATTTTTTTTCAATTTCACATGCTCTAGGCGGTAGTAGTTTTGCATATATTACAGAAGCAAGAGGAGCAGGCGAGGGCAGTCTTTAGAACTTAATATGATAATTAATTATATTGTTTAACATTTAGGTGGCATATCTAGCGCGCTACAATTCTAATAGATTCAGGTCTTTCGCTTTGGCAACCGCTTCACTTCGATTTTTCACTATTAGTTTGCGATAGACTGTCACTAGGGTACGTGAAATAATCGTATTGATACTAGCGTCACCTTATAAAGGGCAAATAAAAATACATGAGTAAATTAAAACGCATACAAATTATATTAGTTATTTGTTTAATCAGTATCGGAATTGACCAAGGGACCAAGTGGTATGCTTCTGAGTACTTACCCAAGTTTGAGATGACCAGTTACTGGAGCGATATGTTACGTATCGGTTATGCTGAAAATACCGGTGCTTTTTTAGGTTTGGGCAGTGGTATGTCAGACTCAGCTAAGTTTTGGATATTTGTATGTGCTGTGGGATTGATACTTTCTGCTTTGCTTATTTATATTTTAAGAACAAAAACACAGACAGTTTACGGATTGGCATCGTTAACGCTTATTTTTTCCGGTGGTATCAGTAACTTTTACGATCGAGCCGCCAATAATGGAGCAGTGGTCGACTTTTTAAATGTGGGCATTGGTTCTTTAAGAACCGGCATCTTTAACGTTGCCGACATGGCCATCATGCTCGGAGTATTTTTATTATTGTTTGCCAAAGATAAAAAAGCTGACAGCAAGGACGTATGAGCTTATGGCAAACGGCGTTAAACTTAGCGATAATTCATACTCCCGTGAAATCGGCCTGAGTTAAATGCATAGACATGTTAAATTTTTAATAGCACTGGTCATCAATGGCTCTTCCACTAGCCCTAATGGTTCCACACTGTTATTCCTATCCAAAGTTGATATGGTTGTAGCATGCGTTTTCATACTTTCAATAATAAATAGCCTATTATGACCCATAAAATAGACGACCATGTTCGTCACATAAAACAACCGATTGGCATTTCTAACTGGCTGTATTTCGTTGCATTACTTGTTTTTATTATGGTTATTGTCGGCGGTATTACGCGACTTACCGAATCAGGGCTTTCAATTACTGAGTGGAAGCTGATAACCGGTACTTTACCACCCTTGAGCGAAGCGGCTTGGTTATCAGAGTTCGCAAAATATAAACAGATCCCAGAATATACCCAAATAAACGGCCCAGCAGGTATGACTCTGGTAGATTTTAAGTTCATCTATTTTTGGGAATGGGTTCACCGTCTTATGGGGCGATTGATTGGTCTTGCCTTTGCACTGCCACTTGCTTGGTTCGCATTTAAACGGGCGATACCTGATGGTTATGGTTTGCGACTGTCTGTACTTTTAGTGTTAGGTGGAATGCAGGGAGTGATTGGCTGGTGGATGGTCACTTCTGGTTTAACTGAGCGCACCGACGTTAGCCATTTTCGTCTGGCGACACATTTGTTAATGGCACTGCTTATTTTGGGTGTACTTGTGTGGACAGCTTTGGATCTTCGGCAGCTCGCTAGTGGTCAAAATAAACAATCAAAACTGACTTTTTTTGGTTTGATAGTGTTCATTGTTTTGTTTCTACAATTGTTATTTGGGGCTTATACAGCCGGGCTAAATGCGGGTTATGTTTCCAATACTTGGCCTTTGATGAATGGTTCTGTTATTCCTTCAGTCATAGACTGGAATAGCGATCTCTGGGTAAAGCTCAATAATGATCACTATATGATCCACTTTATCCATCGCTGGTGGGCTTGGGTAACCGTTGCTTTTTTGATTGTTTTAGCGAGGCGTATACGCGAGCAGTCTAGAAAAGCATCGATAGCCATCCACAGTGCATTTGGTGTTCAGATATTACTTGGCATTGCGACAATCGTTACTAGTGTCAACATACATTTTGCGGTGCTGCATCAAGCAGTGGGAGCGCTGGTCGTTATCTCGACTACTTGGGGAGTGCATATATTAGGTTGGTATACCTCTGAGCTAGTTACCATTCCGAGCTCGGGAGAGACGGCATAGTCGCTGTGTCGATCTAATATTTAAGCATAAAAGAAACACAAAGGAACACCTTTTATATTCTCAAATGTAGGCGCTGGGCTGACCGCTTAAAGAGTGCTCCCTCTAGCCGCTCAGTTTTAGACACGTACAAACTCAAAGACCGTGTTGTGGGTACGCCAAGGGAGTGCATGTGCTCTTGAGCCAAAAACTCGCGGATACTCGACCGCAACACAGCGCGACCGTCGGCACCGCGGCAGTATGGGGTGCGGCCGCCACCTTTGAGTTGCATTTCCCAGCGTTGACCTTTGATGACCGCCTCAAGCACGGAAACTGCGCGACCGTCTCCGTATCCGTTGCCAGTTTGAAACGGGCACTGTTGCATGTATTCGCTGCCGTAGATGGAAAGTGCGTAACCACTCGCCCAACCAACCTTGCGTATTGGCTTTGGGGCGTGTGAGATGTCGCCGGAGAACAAACGGACGAAGTCTGCTGATTCTGCCATGGCGTAAGCGAAGCCAAGTTCCTGAAAAAAGTCTTTACTGTGTACCACATACTCAGGATCTTTGATTGGTGTGGGAGTAACAGGAACATAATGGCCAGAGAAAACTTGATGAATTTCGGTTGCAGCCCGCAAGCCTGATCCCAGAGCGCCTTGGATCCAACCGTGAAACCCTGATGCATGTTCAGCAGCAAAATGAATGCGGCCTTCTGCTCTGACAGTCCCGGCGAAAATGAAACATTAAGTACTGCGGTTTAGGCAACTTGGGAAAGGGGGTAAATAACGTATGAATTCTGCCACCAGAACGTTCTCTAGCCTCCAAAACTGTCACATCATGACCTGCTTGTGTCAGCTCGTACGCGGCCACCAACCCTGCTGCTGCCGCCGCAAGCGGCAAGTGCCAGAGTGGATGAGGTAAGTAAACCAAGTTGCAAAAAATTGCGTCTGGATAAAGATGATAGATTAGCAGTACGGTAAGAATCGAAGTTTTTTTCACAATTAGTTTCTG
>Ga0316204_10005911_pt1 | contig 19533 bp, 14 predicted proteins | sample 6monrhotite_MG_2_FD_205661 | JGI IMG/M metagenome (GOLD analysis project Ga0316204, IMG submission 205661) | Microbial mat bacterial communities from mineral coupon in-situ incubated in ocean water Damariscotta River, Maine, United States -... | ecosystem: Environmental > Aquatic > Marine >...
TACTCCTGAAACGGTGCGAGACACATGGACGCGGGCATCTGTTAGGGGAGTGCGCCCGCCCTGTCACCCGGGGTTTTCGCGTAAGCGGCGGTTTTGGCAGGAGTGTGGCGGGCGGGTCAGTTGGGGGCGGTCTCAGTCAGGTCATATGATCATGTGCCTTGCAGGCCCGAACCGCCATTTAAGGGTTTATCAAATGGTTGATCGTCAACTTTTTGAAGCCTGGCTGCTTTGTCCTGCCTCAAATTTTTCCCAGATATGCACTCGACCTTTCTGCCGTGCATCGGCCAACCATAGTTTCTTACGTGCGTCAGTTGTTTCCATCGCACGATATGATCCGCCCGAGAACTTTGGCCAGTCGATTGCCAAGCCGCGTTTAACCATCTCTGCCGAGAGATCGCGCCCATCTGGAAGGTAACAACGTGCAACGGTGCGCCCATAGTCATCTCGTTGGAGAATGTCCGCCCGTATGGCCTGACCCTTGCACAAAGAGACCAACGCCCATTTTGCCTTCTTTCCGTAGGGGTGGTTGATTTCTGGGGCGTCGACGCCGAACAAACGTATCTGGGTTTTCTGTATGACAATTGTGTCGCCATCAACGACATAGGCCGATCCGGTGAGAGTAGGTCTGGCTGGTTGCGGCTTTCCGCTCTTTGCATCGAAGGGAATAGTCGTTGCTTGTTTGTGCGAGGTTTGCTGATCGTGGGTGCGGTTCACGCGAAATGCAAAAAAGATAACGCCTGCCAATACCAAAAAGAGCAATATGACTTCCAAAACACAGCCTCTTTGAAGTTTGCTAAGGTGAGTTCATCGCACACTATCGCGGCACTTCTGTGGCGCTCGCTTTGGCGAGTGTTGATATGCGAAGCTCCTTAGATGCTCTGGTATAGCTTCACTAATATAAGGTTTACAATACAATGTAGTATGTCTATATATAATGCTTATGAATGTATATAAGGGTTTTTCGTGAAAAAAGATACTATATCAAATACTGCCCTTTTGGAGGCAGGCCTAAATCTGATGCGAGAGAACGGGCAGACACTTACCAAGGTGCCCAGTCAGGGAAGAACGATGCTCTACAAACGACCTGACGGGCAAACAGTGCGCGTCAGGACGTGCAATGATCACATACTAATTGTCGTGGCCAATAGTCCTGAGCCCGAAGCAAGGCTGAATATCGAGGGAACTGACTGGATTTTGTATGTCATGCCAGAGCAAGAACGGACTCCCGGCAACGTCATTGCGTTTCTTTTGCCTACGGACTTGGTTGTGAGAGAAGTCAGGCGAAAACATCAGGAATGGCTTGAAAGCAATCCTAATACGAAAGGCAGCAATACGACTTGGAACCTTTGGTTTCGGGAAGATGGTCCGGCCAAGGCCAATGGATATGCCAAAAAATGGAAGCAGTATCTTCTATCCGGCGCCACAACTTTGGATGAATCAGGCCTTGGAAATGCAGAGGTCGGATCGGTCAAAGCCGAAGTGGAGAGAGCCCAGAACCGGATTGGCCAAGCTGCAGGAGTTTCTCCTGCAGCGGTGACGATTACCATCAGTTTTGCGGAATAAGTGGCCTGAAATGTCTAAATGCGATGCCCTATTGATCGTTTCGGGCCTCACCCAGCCAACCGCATCAGATATACCCCATATTCCGTCTTCAGGAATGGTTTCGCCAATTCGCGCAGGTCGGCGTCGCTGACCCAGCCCATGTAATGGGCGACCTCTTCGGGGCAGCCGATTTTCTGGCCCTGGCGTTTCTCGATGGTGCGCACGAACTCGCCGGCCTCGATCAGGCTGTCATGGGTGCCGGTGTCGAGCCAGGCATAGCCGCGGCCCATGCGCTGCACGGTCAGGCTGCCGTCGTTCAGATAGGTTTCCAGCAGGGAGGTGATCTCCAGCTCGCCACGGTCCGAGGGCTGCACGCGGCGCGCCCGCGCGGGCGCGTCCCCGTCGAGGAAATAAAGCCCGGTGACGGCAAAATTGGAGGCCGGGTTGTCCGGTTTTTCCACGATCGATGTGGCCCGGCCCTGATCATCAAAGCCGACCACCCCGTAGCGTTCGGGATCGGCCACCTGATAGCCGAAGACGGTGCCGCCGCTGTCCTGGGCGCTGGCCTCCGCCGCCAGTTTCTGCAGGTCATGGCCAAAGAAGATATTGTCGCCCAGCACCATGGCGCTTGGCGCGCCTGCCAGAAAATCCTCGGCCAGGATATAGGCCTGCGCCAGCCCGTCGGGCGAGGGCTGGATGATCCAGTCCAGCCGCATCCCCCATTGACTGCCATCGCCCAGAAGCCGCTTGAACTGGTCCTGGTCGGCGGGTGTGGTGATGATCGCCACCTCCCTTATCCCGGCCAGCATCAGCACGGTCAGCGGGTAATAGATCATCGGTTTGTCATAGAGCGGCAAAAGCTGCTTTGAGACGGCCATGGTGATCGGATAGAGCCGCGTGCCCGAGCCGCCTGCGAGGATGATGCCTTTGCGCTGCATGGGGTTATAACTCCTTGAGAACCTGCGCGAGCCCATCCCGCCAATCCGGCACCTGAATACCGAAGACCGTGGCGATCTTTTGGCAATCAAGCCGGGAATTCAAAGGCCGGGCGGCGGGTGTCGGGTAGTCGGTCGTGGGAATGTCCGTGACCGTCACATCCAGGCCGGCCTGGGCGAAGATCTCGCGGGCGAACCCGGCCCAGCTTGTGTCGGGCTGGCCGGCAAAATGATAGATGCCGGACGGGCCGGTGCCGGACTGAAACGCCTCGGCCATTCTCAGAAGGGCCCGCGCAATGTCGCGTGCCGGTGTCGGCCCGCCGATCTGGTCGGCGACGACGGTCAGGGCCTCACGCGTGGCCCCCAGCCGCAGCATGGTGTGCACAAAATTGTTGCCATGGGCGGAAAACACCCAGGAGGTGCGCAGGATGGCAAAATCCCCGCCCGCGCGGATGACCGCGTTCTCGCCTTCCAGCTTGGTCTGGCCGTAAACCCCCAGGGGCCCGGTGGCCATGCCCTCGGACCAGCGATGCGCGCCAGAGCCGTCAAAGACGTAATCGGTGGAGACATGCAGAAACGGCGTCCCGCGCGCTGCCGCGGCGTCGGCCATGGCCGCCACGCCCGTGGCATTGATCGCCCGCGCCAGATCGACATCCTTTTCGGCGCGGTCGACGGCGGTATAGGCGGTGGCGTTGATCACCACATCGGCTGGATGGGCGGCCATCGCGGCGGCGCCGGTCTCCGGCCGGGTCAGGTCGACCACATCCAGACCCAGCTGGGTGACGTCATGGGCGGTGGCCAGCGCCGCCAGCTCGGTCGAGAGCTGCCCGTCGCGTCCGATAATCAGCAGCTTCATCTAACCCGTCCCCAGCCGCGCGCCGACGCCATCGCGGGCCTGCAGGGCGCGCCACCAGTCTTCGTTGTCGAGATACCAGGCCACGGTTTTGGCCAGGCCCTCCCCGATGGTCACCGACGGGCGCCAGCCCAGCTCGGTCCGGATGCGGGTGGGATCGATCGCATAGCGCGCATCATGGCCGGGGCGGTCGGTGACGAACCTGATCTGATCGGCATAGGGATGATTGGCCGGCCGCATGTCATCAAGAAGCCCGCAGATGGTGCGCACCAGATCGATGTTGCGCGCCTCGTTCCCGCCGCCAATATTATAGGTTCGCCCGATCCGGCCCTTTTGCACAACGGTCAGAAGCGCATCCGCGTGATCTTCCACATAAAGCCAGTCACGCACGTTCGAGCCATCGCCGTAAACCGGAATGTCGCGGCCCGAAAGCGCGTTCAGGATCACCACGGGGATCAGTTTTTCGGGGAAATGGAAGGGCCCGTAATTGTTCGAGCAGTTGGTGATCAGCACCGGCAGGCCGTAGGTTTCGCCCCAGGCACGGACCAGATGGTCGCTTGCGGCTTTCGACGCCGAATAGGGCGAGCGCGGATCATAGGGCGTGTTCTCGGTGAACAGGCCGGTGTCGCCCAGCGAGCCGTAAACCTCGTCTGTCGAGACATGATGGAAACGGAAGCCCCCGACCCGGTCACGGCCCAGCCAATAGGTCCGGGCGGCCTCCAGCATGTTGTAGGTGCCGGTGATATTGGTCTCGATGAAGTCGCCCGGCCCGTCGATGGAGCGGTCGACATGGCTTTCGGCGGCCAGATGCATGACCACATCCGGGCGGTACTGGCCAAAGATGCGGTCAAGCGCGGCGCGGTCGCGGATATCGGCCTGTTCAAAGGCATAGGCCGGGCTGTCCGCCACAGACGCCACATTGGCCGCACAGGCCGCATAGGTCATCGCATCGACATTGACGACCGCATGGCCGTCACCGATTGCCTGACGCACAACCGCCGAGCCGATAAACCCCGCGCCGCCGGTAACAAGGATCTTCATGGGGTGCCCTCATACGTGAAGGGGCTGGCAAAATCGGCAAACCCCGGTGCGGATGCATCCTTGTCCGACAATATGGCAGATTTGGGGTTCATCCCCCAGTCTATCGCCAGATCGGGGTCATCAAACCGAATGCCGCCATCACAGTCAGGGTCATAGAAGTTGGTGCATTTATAGAAGACGTCGACATCATCGCACAGCGTGGCAAAGCCGTGCAGAAACCCCCTGGGCACCAGAAGCTGGCGCCCGTTTTCTGCCGACAGCTCTTCGGCCACCCATTGGCCGAAGGTCGGCGATCCGATGCGCACATCGACGGCCACATCCATCACCGCACCCCGGCCGACACGCACCAGCTTGTCCTGGGCGCTTGGCGGCGACTGGTAATGCAGGCCCCGCACGGTGCCCTTGTCGGCGGAAAACGAATGGTTGTCCTGGACGAAATTCAGGGTCAGGCCGGTGGCGGCCATGAAGCTGCGCGCATTCCAGGTTTCACTGAAATAGCCGCGGGTGTCGCCGAAGCGGCGGGGGGTCAGGCGCAAAACGCCCGGCAGGGATGTGGCGAGAACGTCCATGATACAAATACGCCTTACAAAACTGTGGTGCAGCGGCTCTAGGCCAAGTTCGCGGCATAATCCAGTCTCGCGCAAGGCGGGGCGCTCATTTTTGTCAGACCGACGCGATCAGGGCACAAGGACAGGGGCGACCATGACCTGATTTGGATCTGATTTGCGGGTGAGGGTTTTGTTAACGTATTTCCGCCATAAAGGCGGCCAATCATTACGGGATTGAGCGGAACTTCGCTGAGCCTGCAATCAAACTATTGCTGGAACCGGCATGAGCCGCTTAAACAACGAACAAGACGCAGGTGGGGGCCTGTATCAGGGATAGGCCCTACTGGAGCGAGACTATGGAATTAGCTGCGGAAAAGCGCTTGCTTGCGGTTACGGAACGCGTTTCCATCCATCATGAACCTGGCGGCACAGATTTCACGCCGGTTCCAATCAAATCAATCATAGCGATATGGCTTTGCGGGGGCAGGGCTGCAGGGGTGACTAACTGATGCCTACGATTAACGTATCCAATGCCTCACAACTTCTAAGTGCCATCAACTCCGCCACAACCGACACCGTTATCCAGCTACAGGCTGGCAATTACGGAAAACTTGATCTGTGGAATGTCACGACGGGCGCGATCAACAACGGCGCCAGCCTGACGCTGCGCTCGGTTGATCCCAACAACATGGCGACCCTGTCGGGGCTGAAGCTGAATGGCGCGAGTGACATAACGTTCGACGGGATCAATTTCGACTATTCGACCACCAGCGGTGCGGCCCTTTGGGACACCCCTTTTCGGGTTGAAAACAGCAAGAACATCACCATCACCAATTCGGTTTTTGACGGAGATGTGGCCAAGGGCGCTGCCAGTATCGACAATGGATATGGCAATGGGACCGGGCTTTTTGTGCGCTATTCCGATGGGGTCTCTGTCACCAACACGAGTTTTGACACGTTCTATCGCGGCGCGGTCTTCGATACCTCGAAGAATCTGACCATATCTGGGAATGATATCTCGAACATGGCGTCGGACGGGCTTAATTTTGTCTCGGTTCAGAATGTGATGATCGCAGACAATAATCTGCATGACTTTGCCGCCAATCCAAACAGTACGGCCCATAAGGACATGATCCAGTTCTGGACCAGCGGGAGATCCGTGGCGACCACGGATGTCACGATCCAGGGCAATATTCTGGACAGCGGCGGGGGCGACTGGACCCAGTCGATCTTCATCCGCAACGAAGCGGTGGACACCCAGGGCGCCGGATCGTCGATGCTGTATCGCAATTTCACCATCACCGACAACGTGATCTATAATTCCCATGCCCATGGCATTACCGTGTCGGATATGGCCGGGCTGACCATCGCCAACAATACGGTGCTGTACAATACCGCGTCGGCCCCGGACGGGTCGGCGATGTATGTGCCCAAAATCAATATCGGCCAGAATGTCACCGGGGCAGACGTGTCCAACAATGTGGTGCACACGATCACCGGCAGCGGCTGGACGGGTAGCAACAACCTTTTTGTGCAACGCGACAACCCCGATCTGCCCAACTATTATTCATCCCTGTTCGTGAACGGGCTCAATTCGGGGTCCGGCACCGTTGCAGATCTGATGACCCTGCCCGGAAGTGTGCTTGATGGCGCCGGCATCGGCTCCAGCCTGCTGGATTTCGATCAGAACCCGTCAAGCTTGCTGGCCGTGTTGCAAACCGGAAGCGGCACCGGGCTGCTGCGCTCGGTCCAGGGGTTTGACGCCTCGGCGGTCTTCGGGCCCTCCGGTCCGGTTGATACATCCAATGCCGCGGTGGTCTGGGACTTTGGCGACGGCACAACCGGATCCGGGCTAACGGCCACCCATGGTTACCAGATGCCGGGCTCCTATACGGTCACCGGGACGATCTCTCTGGCCAACGGCCAGACGGTCACGGCCTCCAGGACGATCGAAGTCGAAAGCGGTATTCTTGTCGCGGAAGATTTTGAAAACGGCACGATGTCGAGCTTTGTGGGCGGTGCCACGACCGTCGGCAATGTCCAGTTCGTCAATGACAATGGCGACACGGCCCTGGCGCTGAATGGCGGCAATGTGGTCTATCAGCGGTCGTCAGAGTTTCGGAACAATGATGCCTACACGGTGCTGATTGATTTCCGCAAGGACCAGGTCTCGGACACGGGCATGCTGGCCTATTACTCCGGCAGTTTCAGCATCGGGGTCAATTATGACGGCCTGTCCGTTTCGGTGACCACAGATCAGGGCACCCAGTGGATGACCCCGCGGGGGCTTAATCTGGACAACCTGGCCGAGCAGAAGCTGGCGCTCAGCTTTTCCAGCCAGGATGGTACGGCACGGCTGTATCTTAATGGGACCCAGATCGATCAGATTACCGGTTTGACCGGACAGATCCAGGTCGGCAGCATTTTCCAGGATTTCCAGTTGGGCAACCCCAATGGCGGATCGTTTGGCGGGTTGATCGACAATGTCGGATTTGTGCGCGGCACGCTGACCCCGACCGATATTGCCGGCCTGCATGGCGGCCAGCAATCCCTGTCACAGGTTCTGGGCGGGTATCTGCAAAACCCCAATCTGAACCTGACCACCACCACGTCGAACAGCACGCCCATCACCGGAACCCCCGGCGGGACCACCACCACACCCCCCCCCGATACCGGAACCACCACTGACACCGGCGGCAGCACTACAGGGTCGCCTGTAACGGACACCACCACCAGCAGCGGAAATTCCGGTACGGATACCGGTGGCGGGACAGGCCAGCCTGCGGACACGACGCCCGACACAACGCCTGACACGACACCCGATACAGGGTCAGGCATGACACCCGACACAACACCCGACACAACGCCTGATACAACGCCTGATACGACGCCTGATACGACGCCCGATACAACACCTGATACGACGCCTGATACGACACCCGATACGGGGTCAGACACCCAGACGCCCACGGATAGCGGTCCCAACACGCCAAGCATCGTGGTTGCCGATGATGTTCTCGATACGGTGACCATCAATGGTGTTGTCGATCAGGGTGCAATTGATGTGGACGCCCAGAGCGGCCAGATCGGGGTCGACTCAAACGGCGATGGGGCGATTGATCAGACCGTCACGTTGCAGGGTGACTTTTCAGGTGGCGAGTTTGTGACAACCTATTCACCAAGCCAGACCACCGTGAGCTTTCACAACTATCTGGTGGTGGCTCAGAACGCCCAGTCGGTCAGCGCGGCGGCCATCAACGGGGTGGTGAACCAGCCTTATCTGAGCGGGGCGACGTCCAGCCGGTTCTCGGTCGATATCATGCAATCCATGGCCGATGCCGGGTTCGACAATTCCCTGGGTGTCTATGAATTCGATGCCGCGGGCAATATCTCTGATGTTCGGATCATCGCGGAAAATGTCCAGACCGTGCAGAATACGATCCTTGTCGATCAGGTGGATGCGGGCAATAGCCTGGGCTTTTTCATCGTCCAGAACGGCTTCAACCGTCTTGATCAGGCCGTGCTGCAAAATCCCGATTTGTCGCTGGTGGTCAAAAACGGCGCGATCCGGCTGGCCGAAGAGGGCCGGGTCATCAACAAGGCGAAGGTCTTTGTCAGCCATGACAGCAGTCTCAACTTTGATGGGGACGAACATGTCATGTCCGGTGCCAACCCGGATGGTTCAGGGGGGCTGTTGATCGGATTTGAGGATCAGAAGCGCCAGAATGATGGCAGTGATGATGACTTCCAGGATGTTGTTTTCCTTATTCAAGCACTTGATCAGCCCAATGCGGACATGATGATCTAGGGTCAGCATATCTGCCCGGCACGCAGGGTTGAGGGACAAAATGCAACGGGGGTGTGACAGGCTCCGGGGCGGGACCATTGTCCAGAGATCTTTGTGATGGCAGCAAAAAACGAGCGCTTGGGTCTGCCGGTATCGGCAGGCCCTGCGTTTTTTTTGCACATGGCGTTCGCATCGGTTCCCAAAAAATAGTAACTCTGGGTGAGTCTTTGGTGTGTTGCAGAATACCGGCAGCCAAAGCAGTCAGAGATGGGGTATGCCACAATGGCGATTTATTCGGAACAGGGTTCCATAACGCTTGTGAACGGCGCGGGTGATGTGGATGGCGATCCAGTCACGGTGCGACGGATCAATGGCACGGTTGTGTCCAGCTGGCCTTATATCGTTGCCTTGAGCACCGGGCAGGCGCGGATCTATGAGACCGGGCTGGTAGAATTTGACGATGGCGGCGCAACGACAGGCCATCCCGGTGCCGGCCAGACCGCCGCCGCCGGATCGTTCAGTTTCACCCTGTGGGACGGGATTGATGAAAGTCCGGCCTACACGGCCGATATTGATCTGCTTGGTGTGTCGCAATCGTCCTCGGGGTACAATTACGGCGCCCTGACCCGGGCGGGTGCAGGGGGCATTGCCCTGCCGCCAGGCGCATCATCCATCAGCAATGCCGGCGGCACCAATCTGACAGTGGCGGGCGGGTATGTCGTGGCGGCTGGCAATGGTGTGTCGGCAGGCACGGTCACGTTCAACAATAGCGCGACCTGGGATGTGACCACCACGGCCAATGCCTACAGTGCGCGCACAGGAGGCGAGATTGATACGGTGATCGGGCTGGGGACCGGCACAGTGTCGGGCAAAACCATCCTGATCCGCAACGGGACATACACCTACAAAAGTTCCTGGGCGAACAACAATTTCTCAAGCCTGACGACATTCAAGGCCCATGGTGTGCTCGATGATGTGACCATGACGGTGGCGTCCAACATGACCGTCACCGCCCAGAATGTGCAGTTCGAAGCGATTGACTTCGATCTGTCGGTCAGCACCTCGATCAATGGCGAATACAACAAGGGGTTCCTGTTCAAGGGCGGGTCGGACAATGTGCGCTGGCATGGCTGCCGCATCCGGTCCAACTACAAGGAACTGATGCAGGCCCTGGGCGTGCCCTACAAGCTGACGGCCTGGACCTTCCGCGGCATGATTGCCGGACAATCGGGAAGCTGGATCGGGTCTGGCGGGCTGCATGTGACCGACTGCAAGATCCATGGGGCCTGGCGCCTGATCAACCTGACCATTGATGGTGGCCCGGTCATCATGGAGGGCAATGAATTCTATGATTTCGGCGTCGATGCGGTTGTCTGGTCGGGCAAGCGCGAAAGCGGCCATCCCATACGGTCGTCCTTTTCCTGGAATGAGGTCCATTCGCCCCTGAATGCCTGGATGCCAGAGCTGACGGTTCTGTCGGTGGATACCGCCAACAACCGCCTGAACGTGGCCGATACCTCGCCCATGGGGCCTCCGGGCACCGGTTTTACCCTGAATTTCTCATCGGGAAATCCGCCCAATGGCTATAGCCTGTTCCAGGATCTGGGCGGGGCGTCGGTGCTCAACGGCACCCAGATCCAGATGGCTCAGAACCTCAGCAGTGCCGGGTCGGGCACCCTGAAATTCAAGCGCGAGCAGGACCATGGCGACATGTTCCAGGTTGTGGCCAAGGGGTCGAATGGCATCACCAATGAGGACCAGTACAATATTGATGTGGTCGGCAACCGGATGTGTGGCCTGCGCTTTGATACATTCGAGGCCAGCAACGGCATCACCCTGGACACCGAAATGCAGGGCATGTTCCTGCAGGACATCAACAATGTCCGTCAGGATAACACCACGCTGTTTCGCAACATGCTGATTGCGGGCAATCTGATCTACACCCGCGATACCAGTTGGGGGCTTGGGCCCCATAACGCGACCAATGGGACGATCGAGCACAATACCGTGGTGTGTCCGTCGGGCTTTTCGAAGAAACCCACGATCCGTCTGGATACCCACTGGAACGGCGGCGGATCGGGCAATATCATGCGCGGCAACATGGCCAAGCAGATCACCATGATCGCACCCAATACGGGAACCTTGTCCAACAACCGCGCGATTGATCCCGATAACGGGGTCGAGGCGGTTGATTACAGCGCGCTTTTTGTCAATCCGGGGGTTCCGACATCCATTGCCGATCTGACCGCACGGTTTGCGATCAAGCCGGGAAGCCCTCCGGACGTGGTTTTGCCCAAGCAAGGCACATCACCGCATGTGGATTACGCGAGCCGCACCTACACGCCCCCGATCTGAAACCCGTGACCCCGGCGTAAAGCCGGGTGATAGGTTTTGTTGCAACATTGCAGCCGTGGTTTGGAACCGCGCGCTGAAAATTCTGTTTCTGATCCTGGCGGTGTGCTATCGCCTGCCTCGGTTTTGATATTTTTGTACCGGGAGTAAAAATAGTGGGTTCTGCAACACAAAAAGCCCTGCTCAATCCGATGGTAGCAGGCGATATGGTCGAATTGGACCGCGCAGAATGCGTCGCAGCCGGCACGTCGCTGCATGAGCAATATAACAGCAACCAGCCGTTCCCCCATATCGTGATGGAGAATTTTCTGCCGATGGATGTCCTGCGCCGGGTGGTGGAAGAATTCCCCAAGCGCGAACAGGGAAAATATGCGGATGCCCATTCCAATCTGAAAACCGGCTATCAGATGGAAAAGATCCGGTCGGCCTATATTACCAACCTGCATAACGCCCTGAACTCGTCGCAGTTCATCGAGTTTCTTGAAGAGATGACCGGGATCAAGGGCCTGTTTGCCGATCCGCATTTTGCCGGTGGCGGTCTGCATGAAACCGCGCGCGGCGGCCATCTGAGCATCCATGCGGATTTCAACATCCATCCGCGCATCAAGGCGCGGCGTCGGATGAATCTGATCCTGTTTCTCAATGAACATTGGGAAGACAGCTTTGGCGGTCATCTGGAGCTGTGGGAAAAGGACATGTCGGCCTGCGCCCATAAGGTGCTGCCGCTCATGGGCCGGGCCGTGGTCTTCAACACCGAAGATGACAGCTATCACGGGCATCCCGATCCGACGACCAACCCGCCAGAGATTTTCCGCCGCTCGATCGCACTGTATTATTATACCGTGCCCGAAGGCGTGATCGCCGAGCGCCCGCGGACCACCGATTTCAAGGTCCGTCCCGGCAGTGCCGACAAGGCCCCCTCCCTGGGCTTTCGGGCCAAGGCCCTGGCCAAGGATCTGACCCCGCCAATTCTGGGGCGGCATCTGTTCAAATAATCAGCGTTCAGGCCTTTCGTGACATCACGGAAGGCCTTTTTTCTGTTGGGGCGGTGATTGTCATGGGCGGCAATCCGGCTGACGCCGCCCTGTCCCGCCAAAGACCATCTTCAAGATCTGGAAATCGATGAATGCCGGCAGCTTTGGGCGGCAGTTGGACCGGGATAATCCGCCCGTCAGGCGTGTCCTTGAAGCCCGGCCATCATGGCTTTGCCGGGGGTGTCCTACCGGTGTTGCCGGGAGATCTGCGCCCGACGGCCGAGCTTGCGGCCACTGTGGCGTGTGATCCGTCGCCCGGTTGGGTCCGGGGCGGGGTCATCATCTTCCCGGGTCGCCTCGGTGGGGGGCGCGCTGAACATCCAGCCCCCGGAGCCCAGCAGGAACATCAGATATACAAACAGCACGTTCCAGTAATGGACGGTGAACCCGCCAATGATCAATCCGCCCATGGAAATCAGATAGCCCGCGCGCAGCCGGAGATCCGCCTTGTTGGTGATATTGGCCCGACCAACCCGGCGGATGATCAGGATCGTGGCGATGGAGAACAGCAACAGGAAAGGGATCCCGTGCCGCATGGTTATCAGGATCCAGAAATTATCCGCACTTGAGCTCATGAAGGATTCGCGTTTCCAATCCCCCAGACCAATCCCGAAGATCGGGTTTTCCCTGATATTGACCAGGCCCCATTCAAAGATACGGATCCGGTTATAGGCGCTGCCTGTGGAAAAACTGAGATTGTTGACGATCCAGTGGAACGGGGTTCTGTAGGTGCCGATTTCCAGAATGATGTAGAAGATGGCAGACCCGATGGCAAAAATCCTCCAGCGGTTGGGGAGGTTCCGGGTGATCTGGTCATAGAGCACGAGGCCCAGTTGGAAGCCCAGCATCATATACGGACCCGTAGACACCGAGAACAGTGTCGACAGTAAACTGACGCTGACAGCGAGCACAGCGAACATCCAGCCCCGACCGGAACTGAGGGAATAGAGACAGAACCCGAAGGCAGAGGCTGCAAAAACCCCGTAATGGATCGGATGTTCAAAGATGACCTGCGCGCGCTCCATGCCCATGCGCGGTTCGTTCCAGGCCTGTGCATGAACCGACAGAAACTTGCTAAGGAATTGTAGCGGAACCGATGTCCCGGTGCGGATTTCAATCATCGCAAAGGGCAGGAAGAAGGCCAGGATCCAGAAGAGGGTGCGCAGAACGCGCCGGTGGTCCTGGCCTGAACGCACTGCCGCGCGCCCCAGAAGATAGGCGCCGAACAGTTCCAGAAAGAAAATCCCGGACGCCTCGAGCGTATTGCCGTAGCCCGCGACAATCAGGGTCATTGCCCCCCAGAGCCCGGCCAGAAGGAACAGGATATCGGGGGCCCCCACCTTGCCGTATTTGCCGCTGACCCAGGCAAAGAACAATGGCAGAAAGGCCAGCACAAGCCACAGGCGGTAGGCCGTGAAGCGGATCCCGCCCAGATCAAGGTTGGCTGGCAGGGCCATGGCGACAATAAACAGAACCCCGATCAGGGCATGTTTTTTCGCCGCATCCGGTGTCTGCGCGCCGGATACAGGTGCAGTTCTCCCTGAAAGGGGCAGGGTACGTGCGGTGCTGCTCATGGCCGTATCTTGATCCCAACTTGTGTCATTTTGAAGGTCAGACAAAAAGCGTTCACATGATTTTTTAGCAGATAGAAGTTTAGACGTCCTGCATTAATCATGCCTGTGGACACAAAGCTCAGATGCCCCAAGGATCGTTGCTTTTCAACCGCGGTCTGGGACCTGTGATTATATGTGAACGTGACAGAACCGGGTCCGGAGCCTATGTAGGCCCGGTATGTGTATGTGTATCGGGTGTGAGGCGTAAAGATGATCGGGTATATCTTTCCCATCGGTCACGGTGACGGGCCGGGGAAAATTATGATGGACTGCCAAAATGCGTGACGCTGAAAAAATCCTGCGCGGCGCTGTGCAGACCTTTTCCGGCCAGATCGCCGGTCAGGTGTTTTCGCTGATCCGCAACCTGATTGTCGCACGCGTGCTGGTGCCCGAGGATTTTGGCATCGCCGCCACATTCGCGATCACGCTTTCGGCGCTTGATATGCTGTCGGATCTGTCGTTTCACAAAATCATCGTGCAGTTCCGCGACGGCCAGAGCGATACGTTTCAGCGGTTGCTCCAGACCCTGAATGTCTTGCGCGGGGTCCTGCTGGCGCTGCTTTTGTTTGCCTCTGCGGGCTGGGTCGCGCGGATTTTTGACATTCCCGAGGCGACCGGATCGTTCCAGTTGCTTGCCCTGGCCCCCCTGATGCGCGGGCTGGTTCATCTGGATCTTTATCGGTTCCAGCGCAGCCTGACCTTTTCAGGAGAAGTCATCACCACGTTGCTGTCGCAGTTTGTGGGATTGATTGTGGCTGTGGTCCTGGTCTGGATCACCCGCCATTTTGATGCCGTGCTCTGGGCCGTCCTGGCCCAGGCGGCGGTTTTTGTGCTGTGCAGCCACTGGTTTGCCGTGCGTCCGTTCCGGCTTGGACTGGATCGCACCTATTTGCGGGAAACCTGGGACCTGAGCTGGCCGTTGATGGTCAATGGCATGATCATCATGCTGGCCACCCAGGCCGATAGAATCCTCGTGGGTGCAGAGCTGGGTCTGCGTGAACTGGCCTTTTACACGGTCGCCACCCTGTTGACGACGACAGGCGGGTTTCTGTTGACCAAGATGACGGCCACCCTGGGAATTCCCTGGATGTCCTCTGCGCAGGACAATCCGGCACTGTTCGAGTCCCGCTATGAGCTTATGGGCCATATCATCGGTGTGGTCAGCGTCGCCGCCTTCGTGCCGCTGATCTTCATCGGCCCCGATCTGATCGCGTTTCTGTTCGGGACGGAATATCAGATCAGCGGCGCGCTTGTGGGCTGGCTCTCGCTGGCGGCCTGTCTGCGCTATATGCGCGCGCGGATGAACTCTGCGGCCTTTGCCGCAGGGGATGCCAAGAACCTGATGATCAGCAACATGGTGCGTATCGTCGGCCTGCTGCTGGCCGTGGTGCTGGTGCGTCAGGGCGGTGATGCGGTGGCCGTGGCCATGGCCATGGCTTTCGGTGAGGCCGCCGGGCTTGTGGTGTCGATCTGGCGACTGAAGGCCACGGCGAACCTGCCGCGCACAAGTGCAATGCAGACAACCTGCATCACTCTGGCCGCATTGCTGGCGGCCCTCAGCCTGATGATTGCGGTGCCCGATCTGGGATTGCTGGCACGTCTGGGACTGTCGGCGCTGCTGCCGCTGATCGCGGTGATCCTTTCGGTTCTGCTCAGCCCGGCTCTGCTGCGTCTGACCCTGGAACTGCCGGGTATGCTGATGACCGCCCTGGGCCTGAACAAGCGCACCGCCCCTTAGGGGCCGGTCCCCCGAAATGCCGTGCGGGCTATTCCCCGAACGGAAGAGTTCCGAGGTTTTGAGACGCCCCCGAGAACGCCCGCGCGCCTGGTGTCCGCGATACGACACACACGCGACACAGGTTGCGAAAAATTCAGGGTCCGCGACGAAAAACAGGCGACTTTGCCTATGCTGCGACCTATGACCGGCGCAAATGCCGCCGAAGCGTTCCGACATGTTGTCGGACAAGGCCGTGCGGCAGGGTTTGTGTAAAGGAAATGGTTCATGCGCATCGGAATTGTTGGTGCCGGCAAGATCGGCAAGTTGCGGGTTCAAGCGGTCAATGAAGACCCCGGTACGGAGCTGGTGGCGGTTTTTGATATCAATCAGACGCTGATCAATGAGGCTGTTGAAGGATCCTCTGCCAAGGGTTTCAGCGACATGAAGGCATTCATGGATGTGGATATGGATGCGGTTATCGTCTCCACACCGCCGCATCTGCATCAGGAGGCCACCGAGGCGGCCTTTGCCAAGGGCTGTCATGTGCTTTGTGAAAAGCCGATGTCCAACACCGTGGCGGGCGGTCAGGCGATGGTCGATGCGGCCAAGGCGGCCGACCGGATCCTCGCGGTCGGTTTCAACCTGCGCTATTACCCGTTCGTCTCGTTCGTGCGCGACGCGGTGGATACGGGCAAAATCGGCAAGATCGACCATGTGCGGATCTTTGGGGGCCATAACGGCCTGCATAACTTCTCTGCCGAATGGCAATACAAGCAGCCCCATTCAGGGGGTGGCGCAATGATGGATATCGGCATCCACATGACCGATCTGGCGCGTTATTTCCTTGGCGAAGTGACCCAGGTCTACGGCGTGATGAGCGAAAACATCTGGAAGGTTCCGGGCTCGGAGGACAACGCCATGGCGGTCTTCAAAAGCCCCGAGGGCATCCCGGCCTCCTATCACGCGACCTGGACAGAATGGAAAGGCTACAAGTCTTACGTCGAGGTTTACGGTGACCGGGGCATGGCGCGCGGCGCCTATGCGCCGATGCAGAACCTGCTGATCTCCAAGGAAACCTCTGACGGGCCGGCCAAAAAGACCCGCAAGTTCTATCCCGAGATCATGGTGCGCGAGAAACTCAAGTCCTGGCAATCGACCTGCCTGATGTCGTTTCAGGACGAGCTGCGCGATTTCCAGAAAATGGTGAAGGGTGATTACAAGGTGGCGCTGGCCGATGGCCATGCGGGGCTGCGCGCCCTGGAACTGGCCGCGGCCGTGCGCGAGAGCACCCAGACCGGTGAAGTCGTGAACCTTGAAAACATCGGCAACATGCGGGGCTGACGGCCGGGTTTTGTCATCCACCGCTTTGCGGCCCGAAATTGCCGATCGACAACACTTATGAATTGATTTTGCAGCGGGCGAATTTTGGATTTTGCGTCAGGGGGCCCGCCGGCGTAGATGGTCCTGCGTCGGGCTGTGTATTGGCCTTAAGGCGTTTGGGGACATCCAAGACGCTGTGGCATGTTGCGTGACAAACGAGGTGGGTATGCGTGATTTAACTCTCGGTCGGGTGGATTTGAACAAACATGCGCGACGGGCTGGATTGGGTGGTGTCGATGATGCGCCCAGGACCCCGGAGACCGGTGTCCTTGTTTCAGGATCTGCGCGGGCAGGGGCCCCGGAGACCGCACCGCCTTTGCCGCGCCTTGTGCCGCCCACAGGCCCTGAACCGGCGGCGTGTCCGGCCGTGACCGCCATGTCCAGCGGCATCCGCAATCGTGGGTCTGATGATCGGGGGTCGCATTTTGTCGGGGCGGTGACACATGATTGACAAGATATGTAATATGATTTCCGCCCATCCCGCACCCGACCAGAAAGAGGGTCTTTATGTCTGACCACAGTTCAAATGTTGATGTGCAAATGGGCTCCGAAAGAAATTTCGGGATCGTGTTTGGCGTCGTATTCCTCATCATTGGTCTGTTTCCCCTGTGGGGCGGCAATCCGATCCGTCTGTGGGCCGTTGGTCTTGCCATCGCCTTTGTCCTGGTCGCATTCCTTGCGCCCAAACTTCTGAAATGGCCCAATATTCTCTGGTTCAAATTCGGGATGCTGCTTGGGGCCGTGATCGCCCCCATTGTGATGGCGCTCGTGTTTATCACCACGTTTGTGACAATAGGCGGGCTGCTGCGCCTGTTTGGCAAGGATCTTCTGGGAGAAAAACTTGATCCTGATGCGACGTCTTACTGGATCGAGCGGGATATCCCGCCGCAAAGCATGAAAAATCAATTCTGAACGGAAAGTACGAACGGATGTCTTTCATATCTGAACTCTGGGCCTTCTTGCGTGCCCGCAAAAAATTCTGGCTGTTTCCCATACTGGTCGTGTTGGCGCTGTTTGGGGCGCTGATTGTCCTGAGCCAGGGATCGGCTGTCGCCCCTTTCATCTATACGTTGTTCTGAGCTGATGACGTATATTCTGGGGATTTCCGCGCTTTATCACGACAGTGCCGCCGCCCTTGTCAGGGATGGCGAAATTGTCGGTGCGGCACAGGAAGAACGCTTCACGCGCCGCAAGCATGATCCGCGGTTTCCGCAACACGCGATCCGCTATGTTCTGGACGAGGCCGGGATCGCGATGGCCGATGTCGATCACGTCGTCTTCTATGACAAGCCGTTCCTCAAATTCGAGCGGTTGCTGGAAACCTATCTGGCCTCAGCGCCCAAAGGCTTCAATTCGTTTCGCAAGGCGATGCCTGTCTGGCTGCGCGAAAAGCTTTTCCTGAAGGATCTGCTGGTCAAGGAATGCCGGAAATTCGACGCCGATTTCAAAGCCGACCGGATGATGTTTACCGAACATCATTTCAGCCATGCTGCCAGTGCGTATTATCCGTCGCCGTTCGATGAAGCCATCGTGCTGACCCTGGATGGTGTCGGAGAATGGGCGACAACGACGGTGGCCATCGGAAAAGGCCGCGATCTGAAGATCGTCAGGGAAATCCATTTCCCCCATTCGCTGGGCCTGCTGTATTCGGCGTTCACCTATTACACCGGTTTCCGGGTCAATTCGGGTGAATACAAGGTCATGGGACTGGCACCTTATGGGGACCCCAAATATACCGACATCATTCTGGATAAACTGATTGATCTGAAGGAAGACGGATCTTTCAAGCTGGATCAGAAATTCTTCAATTACGCGTCCGGACTGACCATGACCAATCAGGCCTTTGCCGATCTGTTCGGGGAACCGGTCCGAAAACCCGACACCGAAGACCTGACCCAGTTCCACATGGACATTGCGGCATCCATCCAGGCCGCAACGGAAACCATCGTGCTGCGCATGACCAGATCGCTCGCGGCAGAATACGGCATTCCAAATCTGTGCATGGCCGGCGGTGTCGCCCTGAATTGCGTGGCAAACGGAAAAATCCTGCGCGACGGGGCTTTCAGGGATATCTGGGTCCAACCGGCCGCCGGAGATGCCGGCGGGGCCCTGGGCGCGGCTCTGGCTGTCTGGCACGAAGAGCTTGGCAATGCGCGCACGACCACCACCGGCAAGGATGCCATGAAAGGGTCCTATCTGGGGCCAAGCTTCAGCAATGACCAGATCGCCGAGGAGTTGACGGCAGCGGGGGCGAAATTCGAAATACTGAGCGACGACGACATGATCGCACGCACGGCCAGGGCCCTGTCCGAAGAAAAGGCCGTCGGCTGGTTTCAGGGGCGCATGGAATTTGGCCCGCGCGCCCTGGGCGGCCGGTCCATTCTTGGTGATCCACGCTCGGAAAGCATGCAGAAACTGCTGAACCTCAAGGTCAAGTATCGTGAGAGCTTTCGCCCGTTTGCCCCATCGGTCCTGCGCGAACATGTCGGCGACTGGTTCGAACATGAGGGCGACAGCCCCTATATGCTGATGGTCGCCGATGTGCAGGAGAAAATCCGGCGCACAATGACGGACGAAGAACAACAGCTTTTCGGCATTGAAAAGCTGAATGTGAAACGATCCGATATTCCCGCGATCACCCATGTTGACTATTCGGCGCGCATTCAGACCGTGCATGACGACACAAACCCGAAATATCATGCGCTTATCTCTGAGTTCAACAATCTGACCG
>Ga0316204_10005912_pt1 | contig 19532 bp, 17 predicted proteins | sample 6monrhotite_MG_2_FD_205661 | JGI IMG/M metagenome (GOLD analysis project Ga0316204, IMG submission 205661) | Microbial mat bacterial communities from mineral coupon in-situ incubated in ocean water Damariscotta River, Maine, United States -... | ecosystem: Environmental > Aquatic > Marine >...
GGCTCGCGATCAATAATTTTGCAACTTTCAGGAAAGCGTCTGATACCCCGTTACTCAAACTCGACGCCACCTGGGGTTATCACTTCAGTGACCATATAGACCTGATGCTCAACCTGCGGGCCGAAACTTACGACGGCGCCACAAGCAAAATCGAAATTGCGCCCGGGTTGACCTGGCAAACTGGTGTCGGCAATCGGATCGAAGTCGGGTTAAGCATCGGGGCAGCTGAACACCGAGAGTACGGTTTGAAAATTGGAACCGTCAGAAAGTTTTAAGCCAGAACAGGTGTTCACCCAGTCGGGAATAGGCGCCTATCGCTGGCTACCTCTTGGCCGGCTCTAAAAAACCTCAGAAACCTCATACATGACAGGTTCAAAACTTTTGCAGAGGGCTGAAATTTCACGGTTTCGCTTCCGCATCTCATCCGTCCGAAGCATAGCTTGGAAATCTTCGCGTCGCTGCCACTGCGAGTAATTCGCGATGCGCGTTTGTGCATCATTGACGTGAAGTCCCGCAGCGATAAACCCTTGTTGGTGCCTAATAAACTTCTCGTAGGCATCGGTTAACGCGTCCAAAAGGTCCTGACAGGTACCTGGCGTCATCTCAAATGTCGTGATTACTGTCTGAAGCTCGGTGGTCTTTGAAATTCTTGGCATCCGCTCCTCCTTTTGCTTCAGTCTAACTCGATTCTGTCTTTTGCACAGGCTGTAAGAACGTGAGCCGACATAAAAACGGGACACGAAAATCGCATCCCGTTTCAAAATAAAGTTCAATTAGACCGTTAGATCGGATTATCCACGCGCGCCGTCAATTGCACCGTGCCTTTACAGGCTTCTGCCCAAGTCAGTTGAATGTGGTTTTTGTTGGCACCCTGCTCGACGGAAACAAAAGGCATGTCGGTTACCTGCGTGTTCAGCCCTTTGCTGATTTGTCCTTCAGCCACTATGCCGGTAACCCGGCGCGCGCGGCCCTCAAATGGCAAATGCGCAGAAAAATCCACATCCCAGGTCTTCGCGTCCGTTACCTGCGTATGTGGTAATGTGACGGGGTTGTGTGTTTGGTTGGTTACGGCAATGTAAATATTTCCCAACCAAACAACGTTGCGCATTCGTCCAAAATCAAGCCCGGCAATTGAATCGTCAACATAGTCGGCCCGGTCAATATTTCCGTTTAACGATTTGAAAGTATTACCGGAAACGTTCATGCCACTCACGAAATGACCTGGCCCATAGGGCTTGATAACAATCCAGTTAAACCAGGGGGCCACATCATTCGCGGTAAAGATGTTGCTGCTGACTGTCAGACCACCAAAGGAAGATTCGCTGGAAAACCCCGGCTCTGAGTCATGCTCATTCGTCCATTCTATAAAACTGTTGTCGATGTAGTTGCCTGTCACGGTTGATTTTACGTTGGTTTGCGTAAAGGCGATACCCGCCTGTACTAGTCCATTGGGTTCATTGTCCCCCTGAAACCAATGGTTGCCGGTGAAAATATACCCTGCCCCGTTAACGACAGCAAAATGGCCGAATTTCACAACACGATTATCTCTGATCTTCGTGTCATTCGCATTTACATTCAATGCTATGGATCTACGGTCTTGCGCACGCAATGGCTGCTCGTTTGACAAAAACTGACAACGATCTACCAGCATACCCTGACAGCCGGTTCCGATCGACGTAATTCCGCGATCCTTAGGTTTGGTCAGAAAACAATCGCGCACGTGGAAAATCAAACCATTTTTCGCCAACATGATACCGCTGGCATTCCCGTTGCATTTCAGGTCCACATCATCGAGCACAAACCGTGACAGAGAGCTGAACCCGTGGAAATCCAGAATGTATTTAAAGCGTGTAAATGTGAAAACCTGCGTTCCAACCGCATCATAGAGCGGCTGACTTAGGTTAACAGTCTGCGCTCCGATATTGACACTTTCAACATAAACCTCCCGGCCAACGCCTGATCCCTGAACAAGCGATCCAACTTGAATCTGAGCAACATTAATAACGCCGGTCAATTGCTTGTTGTTACTAGTTGAATATGTCGCTTGGGATGTGAATACATCGCTGTTCCAGTTCGCACTATCAACCGCGTCAAACTGCCCATTCCGAATGACCCTCCGGTTAGCATAGGAATCCTTGTTTCCAACGGTGGTATGAATATCGATCGGCTCATCAATCGTAATCTGTCGGCCTTTCATATCAAGCGACTCGTGGTCAGAGAAATTGAACAACGATTGCACAGCCTTTTTGAACGCAAGCAGTTCGTCGCCAAAGGCATCAATGTAAGCTGGCAAATCAAAATTTTTCGTCAGCGAGAGCCTTTTGTCCTGAGGCATGATTACGGTGCCAACAAACCGCGCGCTATTTTCAAAGGTTACGTGATCATTCAGGAAATATACGCCTTCCGGAACCAGGACTTCGCGTCCGTTGGCCGCAGCGTCTGCCGCTTCAAATGCTGCCCGGTTGTCGGTCACACCATCACCAATCGCACCATAGTCGCGGACATCAACCCAATCCATCATGGTGCGTAGAAACAGGTTTGTCACATCTTCGATTTGCAGGTCATCAATACGTACCACACCGCCGTTCAAGCCGGTCAGATCAAGCCCGAAATGTCCATATAGCGGCGTACTGCCCCAAATCATATCAACGCCATTGCGCGCACCCGTTCCAACAATCGCACTTATCGTCACAACGTCACCATAAGATTGCAGAGTTACGTGTGGTCCGGTTTCGGGCAAGCCCGTCACATGGGTATCGCCAGCGCCGCCCGCCCATCCGGCAATTCGCACATCCGGCAGATTGCCACTCATCGCCTTAACGCGCGCAGAAATTCTAAGGTAGCAGCCAGGCAACAATGGCGATTGTCCCATCCAGCGCAGCTTTTGTGTGTCCTGGGTTTTCAAAAGCTCCAGACATCCACCAAAATCCTGATCCGCCGGAACAAAGGCGGCGTTTGGATCTCCTTCATAGGTGTCAGAACCCAGTGTCCCATCTTGGCTGGACCAAACGTCCAACCCGTTTTCAAACTTAGGCGGCATCAGAACCAACCCTTCGGTAATCGCTTTGTTCATTAGAACCCCATTCACAATTGCTACTGTGCGCACCTCAGTTCCACGGTCCAATTTTCATTGGTCTGCGGTTCTCAATTCTTTGATATCAAGTAGAAAGAATTCCGGCGCTCAGCCCAGATGTGAAAGTGTTAACAAACAGCCCTTAATCGCGGCCTAAGCGACCGTTCTTAACCTTGGTTAAACGCCTGTTTCTGGTTGTTGAAGCAATTGTACGGCATTTATCATCCAGCCATCGTCGCCCTTAACCATCTGGTAATCCAGAATATGCACAACACCCGCCTGATCCCGGATCAGCATTTTTTGCCAAAATGCGCCGGCAATCTCCCGCAATTCCAGAAATCGGACCTCCGCTGGCCTATGGACCATCGGATAGCCATTTCGAACCATTGCTTCAAATCGTTCAGGGGATTGAAAATTGTTCTGAATGTTTGGCGAGGCATAGCTGAAAGCGAGACCAAAATCATCTAACCGGAACGCCTCTATCTGGCTCGTGATGACACCTCGCATAGTCGGATTCGCTGGCTCATCAGCAAAAGCAAAGCTCGCTGATAAACAAGCAAACACCCATCCTAAAAAAAGCTGTCTCACGACTCAAACCTCCCCTCGCGACCTCTATGGTATACTGCCTGCGAAGGGGTTTGGATCAATTTACGAGTTTGCCCGCCAAACCGTCTTCAATCAGCTTGATCGTTTCAGTGACACCAAAAAGTGCGATGAACCCGCCAAACCGCGGCCCCTGCGACGCCCCAAGCAAAACTTCGTAAAGTGTTTTAAACCAATCGCGAAGCGGTTCAAACTCATGTTCTTTCCCAACAGCAAATACCATCGTCTGTAAGGCATCTGCATCAGAACCGCCGTCCCAGTCTTTGAGACGCGCCAAGAGGTCTTCAAGTGCTGCACGTTCTTTATCATTCGCAAGCCGGTAAGTCTTTGCTGGCTTCACAAAGTCATTGTAGTAGCGCACGGCAAAGCCCGCGGCATGATCAAGATCTGGATGCGTCTCTGCGGATGCCTCTGGCGCGTAACGCTTGATGAACCCCCAAAGCGTTTCTTTCTCTTCCGCTGCCGCCACAGATGCAAGGTTAAGCAACATTGAAAAAGGTACAACCAGTTTGGATTCCGGCGGCTTTCCGTTGTGAATATGCCAGACGGGGTTAGCGACCTGCGCAGCAACATCCTGCGTCGGATATGCGCGTAATTGTTGATGATACTCATCCACCGCCCGCGGAATAACGTCGAAATACATTCTCTTAGCCGTCTTAGGCTTCAGATACATGAAGTAGTCGAGGCTTTCAGGTGTTGCATAGGTAAGCCACTCGTCAATCGACAAGCCATTCCCTTTGGATTTCGAGATTTTCTCGCCGTTATTATCCAAAAACAATTCGTAGGTGAAATGTTCAGGCGCGCGACCGCCCAGAATTTCGCAAATCTTGTCATAAATTGGTGTGTTGGTTGAATGGTCTTTGCCGTACATCTCGAAATCGACGTCCAGCGCAGCCCAGCGCGCGCCAAAGTCGGGCTTCCACTGCAACTTCACCTGCCCGCCGGTCACAGCTAATGTACAGTCCCTGCCATCTTCGTCTTCGAAGGTAATTGTGCCGTCTTTGGCATTCACGTCTTTCATCGGAACATAAAGAACGCGGCCTGAAATCGGTGATATGGGCAGAAAGCAGCTATAGGTTTCGCGGCGTTCCTCGCGCAAACTCGCAAGCATCACCTTCATGATCGCGTCATATTTCTCGGTGGCCCGCAGCAGAATTTCATCAAACTGGCCGGTTTTGTAGAAATCCGTCGCGCTGATAAAATCGTATTGAAATCCAAAAGTGTCCAGAAACCGGCGTAACATTGCATTGTTGTGGTGCCCAAAACTTTCGTATTCACCAAACGGATCCGGAACTGCCGTGAGCGGCCTTTGCAGATGCTCACTCAGCATTTCGGGATTTGGAACATTGTCGGGAATCTTGCGCATCCCGTCCATGTCGTCTGAAAAACAGATAAGCCGGGTCGGAATATCACTGATCGCCTCAAAGGCGCGTCGTACCATCGTTGTGCGTGCCACTTCGCCGAATGTCCCGAGGTGTGGCAAACCGCTTGGCCCATACCCCGTTTCAAACAATACATAGCCCTTTTTAGGCGGTTGCTTGGCATAACGTTTCACCAGCCGGCGCGCTTCTTCAAAGGGCCAGGCTTTAGAGTTCATTGCAGCATCGCGTAGTTCAGACATATCGGCTCACTTCTTAACGTCTTCCGGCCCTGCGCCGTAACACCTGATGTCTCCTATTGCTCCCCCTCGCTGACGTCAATAAATTGATCTGTAGTTACATGCCCTCTTTGGGCCCAATAAGGATAATAACGTGACCCAAGCCCCTCATGCTCTGACCCCTCAGGACAGTCTTGTTGCTCTGATGATCGCCGTTTCTGCCTCAGATGAAAACATACGCACATCGGAACTTATCACGATCCAACGTATTATGAATCATTTACCCGTATTTGGCGACTATGATCAGGATCGTATAACGACGATAAGCCAAACAGTGTTTGACCTCTTCGAAGAAGAAGATGGGTTGGATGCGCTCTTTGGTCTCGTCAAAGATAACCTGCCGGAAAAACTTTATGAAACCGCATACGCCCTCGCCTGTGATGTCGCGGCTGCAGATGGCCGCCTTCAGGAAACTGAACTCCGCCTCCTCGAAGAAATTCGCTATGAGCTGAACATTGATCGTCTTCATGGTGCGGCCATCGAACGTGGTGCGCGCGCCAGACATCAAACTCTTTAGTATTCTCCAACTCTCAAACTAAGTCATTTCACAAAGACAACCGGACACAAAGCAACACCCAAACCGTTCATTCTTTATCCTTCAAATATCCCCGCGCGGAGCGCGAAACCGCACGAAGTGCCAGAAAGAATGACGCGGAACGCGTCTCTATTTCATCCGACCAGGCGAAAGCTGCTTCGCTTAAAAAAGTATTTTACGACGCTATCGCTCGTATCGATCCGCCCAGCGACGGATAAGCTGCTGCTGGAGCCGTCTCGACCGGCCTTTCCAACTGCGCGCGCCGGGTGGCACTTCGCGCTCTGACGGGCGCACCTGCGCGCGCCGGTCCGTGTCGGCCGTAAATATCGCAAACGCAAGATCACGCCCGCGCGGTGTCCGGGCATACCCAGCCAGTGAGGACACAAAGTTAAGCGTACCGGTCTTTGCTTTTACCGAAATTGCATGGTTGCGAACGACTCGTCCCTGATTGTCGCGAATGGCTATATCTTTCATCATTGGCCGCAACGCGCCCTCTGGGCCTGTTTTTAACAACATGCGGACCATGTCACGCGCCGAAAGTTGTGACTCATCGCCAAGTCCGGAGTGATCTACAAACCGGGCGCGATTTGCACCTAGGTTTTCAGTCAGCCAAGCCGCCATCTCCCGTGCAGAGCCGCGCAGGCTATGAACGCGGCCTCCGGAAACAGAACTCGCGGTCATCCCCACGGCTTCTGCCGTTAAATTTGTAGAGTATTTTAACATATTACGCAGGATCAGGCGCAGTTCAGTGCTACTGTGCTCGACTACTACTGTTCCTGTTGTTCTGGTGGCAATCGTTCGCGCTCTTGGCAAAACAATCCCGCGCGAACGGGCCAGCGTCTGAAAAACCTCGGCGGCGTAAAGCTCGGGCTTGCGCACCGGCAGCCAGCGACTTCCGCCATTTCCCAAAGCACCGCGCGCGACGGTCCAGCTATCGCTGCCCTGCGTGTCTGTATATGTGTAAACCGGATAAGAACGGTTCACCACCTGCATGCTGGACACATGAACTCGCGGACGAAACCGTTCGGCGCGGGCGTCCATAATAACCTCATATTCCCCTGACTGTCGCTTCCACTCAAAATGAACGCGGTTAAAGTTCAAGTTCAGGCCGGAGACGGACGGATTATATCCCAGATGTTCGGGCTGGCTGACGTCAATTGCCCTGACATAAGGCAAAGCCGCCGAATGGACCCGAAACTGACCGGTTATTTCGTTCACTCCGGCGGCTTTCAATTCGCGCGCCATATTGCCAAGCATGTCTGTGTTGAGTACCGGATCACCACCGCCAACCAGTATCAAGTCACCCTCAAGCGTGCCGTTCCGTATCGGGCCTGTTGCGTAAAGCCTGGTGCGAAACCGATACCCAGCGCCAAGCCGGTCCAAGGCGTAAAGCGTTGTTATGGCTTTTGCCACGCTCGCCGGTGGAAGCGGCAGCAACGGATTCATCGTTTCAAGCATTTGCCCCGTGTGCGCATCAGCCACAACATAACCAACCCGACCTGTTCCAAGCTCCGCCGCCCTTACAAGACGGTCAGCTGATGGTCCTGCTGCCCTCTGAATGACACCTGGGCGCACAGCGGGGCGTAACGAACGCAACGGCGCGTCTGCAAAGGCGGGTCCCGATGCAGCAGCAATTAGTCCCGATAAAACGAACCGGCGAGAAAAATCCTTGGTCATAAAAAGATTTAACCCCGAGAATTTGTTCCGAGCAAGGCTATCCTGCCCATCGTCCCTTTGCGCGAATATCTGTCGAAGATATGTCCACCATTGGTGCATTTATAAAACACCATGCCGGTGGTTCTGCCCGTGACAAGTAAACAGACTCTCGCCCACGCAGTCTGAAACGGGCATATCGCTTTGCTGCCGGGGAAAGCCGGGCAGTTATACGGTCGCCAGGTCGCGCGATTACGCCAACCGGAATATTTTCCATAATCCACTGCCATCGATCCCACTTGTGAAACGACGCCAGATTATCCGCCCCCATCAGCCAAACGAACCGCTGCTGTGGATAATGCTGGAACAGAGCTTCCAGAGTTTCAGCCGTGTACCGCGTTCCGATCTTCGCCTCAAAATCACTGATTTCGATACGCGGGTGCTTTACAAGTTTCCGACACGCATCGAGGCGTTTCTCAAGAGGCGCAGGCCCCCGCGTCTTCAAAGGGTTCCCGGGGCTGACCAGCCACCAGACCCGGTCAAGCCTGAATCGCTTCATTGCCTCCTGCGAAATATGGACATGCCCCATATGTGGCGGATCAAATGATCCGCCCAGCAATCCAATCACTTGATTGGTTGGTGCATATGGCATTCCGTGGCGCATAAAGACCTCTCTAACCAATTGTTCTGAAAGATAGGAGAGCAGAAATGGTATTGACTTCATTTTGCTCTGAAACGCTTGTGTGTTGTGTCAGCGTGAAAACGTAGACGCGCCGGATTTGATCCGGCCAGTGTTTCCTGCTTTGCACCTTCTCTAAGCTGATTGCAAAACCCTTGGCCAAACTCTAGAACCTCTCGAGTCTCGGATATCTGTTGTTCAAGGAAATGCAAATGGCCGCCTATCAATATGTTTACCACATGGACGGAGTTTCAAAAACCTACCCCGGTGGTAAAAAGTGTTTTGAAAACATCCGCCTGTCTTTTCTGCCCGGCGTAAAGATTGGCGTTGTTGGTGTGAACGGCGCGGGTAAATCGACACTTCTGAAGATCATGGCAGGTCTTGATCAAGATTTTTCCGGCGAAGCCTGGGCCGCAGAAGGTGCGCGTGTTGGGTATCTGCCGCAGGAACCAGAGCTTGACCCGTCACTCGACGTGCGCGGCAATGTTATGCTTGGTGTCGCTGACAAAAAGGCGATACTTGATCGTTACAACGAACTCGCGATCAACTATTCCGAAGAAACCGCCGATGAAATGGCCCGCCTTCAGGATGAGATCGACGCACAGAACCTTTGGGATCTCGACGCGCAGATCGACGTCAGCATGGAGGCGCTGCGTTGCCCACCGGATGATGCGGATGTTACTTCGCTTTCGGGCGGGGAAAAACGCCGTGTTGCGCTTTGCAAACTCTTGCTTGACGCACCCGACATGCTGCTGCTTGACGAACCAACCAACCACCTTGACGCAGAAACCATAGCCTGGCTGCAACAGCATCTGATGGATTACAAAGGCACAATCCTGATCGTCACACACGACCGGTATTTCCTTGATGACATTACAAGTTGGATTCTGGAGCTTGACCGTGGCGCAGGCGTGCCTTGGGAGGGGAACTACTCAAGCTGGCTTGAACAAAAAGCCAAGCGCCTTTCGCAAGAAGCTCGTGAAGATAAATCCAAACAAAAAACGCTTGAGCGTGAACTTGAATGGATGCGTGCGTCGCCCAAGGCGCGTCAGGCAAAATCCAAAGCCCGGATCAATTCCTATAACGACCTTGCAAATCAGTCCGAGCGGGAAAAACTTGGCCGGGCCCAGATCATCATCCCGAACGGGCCTCGTCTTGGAAACAAGGTGATCGAAGTCAACGGTTTGAAAAAACACATGGGTGACAAGCAGTTGATCGAAGACCTGTCCTTCAGCCTGCCGCCCGGCGGCATCGTCGGTGTGATTGGGCCAAACGGTGCTGGTAAAACAACACTGTTCCGTATGTTGACCGGAGAAATTCAACCCGATGAAGGCACAATAGAATACGGCGATACCGTTCAGCTATCCTATGTCGACCAGAACCGCGATGATCTGGAGCCCAATGCAACCGTTTGGGAAGCGATCGCAGACGGTCTTGACGTGATTCAGCTTGGCGACGCCGAAGTGAACGCGCGCGCCTACTGTTCTTCTTTCAATTTCAAAGGCTCGACACAGCAAAAGAAAGTTTCCTTACTGTCCGGCGGTGAGCGGAATCGGGTTCACATGGCACGCCTTTTGCGCTCGGGCGGCAACGTCCTGTTGCTCGACGAACCGACAAACGATCTTGATGTCGAAACCCTAAGGGCGCTTGAAGACGCACTGGTAGATTTTGCAGGCTGCGCAGTCGTCATCAGCCACGACCGCTTTTTTCTCGACCGGATTTGCACCCATATCCTGGCCTTTGAGGGCGAAGCACATGTTGAATGGTTCGAAGGAAACTTTGAGGAATACGAAGAGGATAAGAAACGCCGCCTTGGCGCAGACGCACTTGAACCGAAACGGATCAAACACAAAAAATTCACCCGCTAGCAGGTAACAAAAACCATCGGAGTGTCTGACCATAATTTCTATGGCTGCGAAATTCTCTTTGGATTTCGAGCATATCCTTATGATATTATCATGTGTTATGATGATTTCACGGAGGGTTAACAGTGATTGTTAAGAAGTTCGGTTTACCGGTAGTTCTTACTTCGGCTTACCTGCTTGGCATGCAATTTCTGAATGTCCCGGTAATTTTGGGCGCACACCCAATTTGGGCAATGAACGTTGTTTTAATCGGGCTGATACTAGGTCTTTTTGTATCGGTTGTCTTCCACCTGATCCGCACCAGAAGATCAATAAGGTACTTGCTTCTCTGCGCAGCCCTTATTGCTGCGTTTTCTCTGGCGTATTATGGCAAGACACAATTCGCTGCTTCATATGCAGAGGATGTTATCGCTGGAAAGTTCTGGTTTTTCGGTTGGATTGCTTCAGTTGCAGCACTTGCCGCTTTGATCAGCACGGCGCTATCCCGTTAAACACTCTGCGCATTGGCGATCAAGGCAGAAAGGTTCGTCTGCAATACTTGCAATTGTTCTTTTTCTGGTATTTCAACCGCCTTTTCAGCCATTTGAACCAGATCACGAGCCAACAGTATCGAAACTTGCGCCCGTTCTGCAGGTGATAGCTCATCTAACATTTCAAGCGACTTTAGCGCTGCGTAGCGAACAGTTAGCGCTTCTAAAGTCAAATCTTTATACTTGGTCCTGAGGTTTTCCCGAATAGATGTTGTATGCACCTTTTTCTCATCCATTAATTTTCCAATCGGTGCATGAATAGCAAAAATAAGTTTACGTTACGTCAACACCATACGCCAAGAACTCCTTTCTGGAAATACATGGCGAAGGAATGAATAGACCCGTGAACAAAAATAATTCGCAAGATACTGTTTTTATTTTGTTTAAAGGTAAAAATATTTATCCACCTAAACGGGTCAGAAATACCTCTAATCGTCAATTACGATTGCCACTAGCCAGCAAACTCTACAGTATTCGCAAATGCGTTATCCTTATTTTTTCGGTTACGGGTCTCTCGTGAACCGACGAACACATGAATATGAAAACCCTATGCCAGCGCGCGTAAACGGTTGGCGCAGGGCATGGCGCCATTCGCCTGTGCGACGTGTCAGTTTCCTGACTGCGGTTAAATCCCCGGGCGATTTTATTGAAGGCCTTGTCGCGGGCGTACCCATCAGCGAATGGAACGCGCTTGATGAACGCGAAAGAGCATATGACAGAATTGATGCCACGGAAGCCGTCGAGCATGAAATCCCTCATCCTGCAGATGTTGTGATCTATGCCATACCCCCAGAACGTCACTACGCACCGACATCAGACAACCCGATCTTGCTGAGTTACATTGATGTCGTTGTTCAGGGATATTTAACCGAGTTCGGAGAAAGCGGCGTTCAGCATTTTTTTGAAACAACCGATGGGTGGGACGCTCCAATTCTGGACGATCGCGATGCCCCAATTTATTCCCGTCACCAGAAACTGACGCGCTCTGAAACAATGCTGGTGAACGATTATCTCAGCACCTTATCTGCGATAATTAAAAAGCTGTAGCAGTCGTGCCTGTCGCTGGAACAATGGCGTCTTAACATTTGTTTTATCGCCACTATTTTGCATTATTCGCCTCACAAATATTGTGGCAATTAGGCCAAATATCACCCCACCCAAGGCCTGTCCTATAAGCACACCCTGTGCACCGAACAACGCACCACCAAGTATAACCAGAGGTATCGTTCCCAACGTATGGCGACCCCAGTTGATCCATGTCGAATAGAACGGGTGGCCCAGGTTGTTAAACGACGCGTTGCTGACGAAAATCACCCCATTAAAAAAGAAGGCCAGCGCCAAAGGGCCGCAAAACAAGTAAACCAAGTCCAGCGTTAGACCGTCAGCATTGAACAAACCCGCGATAAACGGGCGCAGCAAATACAACAAACCGGCCATGCTAATCACAAAGATCGCAGTAAAAAGGATACCATCCCGAAAGGCCGTTCGCACCCTGTCGTGCTGTCCCGCTCCGAAGTTTTGCCCGATGATCGGCCCAATCGCACCCGATAGCGCAAAAAGCACACCAAAGGCGACAGGTGTGAGCCTTGCAGTGATCGCCATTCCAGCAACTGCCGCTTCACCAAATTGTGCCATAGACCGGGTGACATAGGCCTGACCGACCGGTGTCGCGAGCTGAGTCAGGATTGCAGGAAAGGCAATCGCAAGAATCGTGGGAAAATCCTGCCGGAACTCCGCTGCGGTGGGTTTTTCCAATCCACCATAATAGCGAAAGATTGGCACAAGTGACGTCGCGGCGATTGTCGCGCGCGCAAAAACGCTTGCAATCGCAGCCCCAGTCAAATCGAGATTCAACCCGAAAATCAGGATCGGATCCAATATCGCATTCACAAGCCCGCCAAAGATTGTTGCCATCATTGCGCGTCGGGCGTCACCATGTGCGCGCAGGATCGCGCCGCCGACCATACCAACCAGCAGAACCGGTAAACTGGGAACAATAATACTCAGATAGCTGGTTGCCAAATCCAGTGTCTCACCACTTGCACCTAATAGCTGTGCAAGAGGCCGAATATTGAACCAGACCAGTGCTGAAAAAACCGCCCCAAAAGCAACACCATAGATCATTGATGTTGCCGCCCGACGCCGCGCAACATGTGCGTCGCCTTCACCCAAAGCGCGGGCAACCAAGGCACCCGCAGCAATCGCCATTCCAATGCCAAAGGACGACGTAAAAAACAGAATTGCACCAGCGTAGCCAACTGCTGCGGCAAGCTCTGTTTTTCCGAGCATCGAAATGAAAACCATATCGACAAAATCGACCAGGAAAATCGCCATCAGGCCGATAGATGCCGTCAAAGACATCACAGACACATGACGAAACAGATTTCCTTCCAGAAACTTAGCTTGCTGTTTAGCCACTTGCGCCCCTCAATTCATACGCATCATGCGAAGAAAACCGCAGAAACACTAGGGGTCGGAACGCACACACGCCCGGTATCTACGCACAGGCGTTTAGGTTTTTGCGCGGATCACCTGCATCAAAGGCAGCATGGCAGACATGTCGGGCCCATGGCTTTGTCCCGTCAGCGCCTTTCGCAGCGGCATAAACAAGCCCCTGCCTTTGCGGCCTGTCTCGGCTTTCACAACAGCAGTCCATTCTGACCATGTTGTTGTGTTGTAGGGCGCAGCCGGCAACAATGTCATCGCAGTCGCAACAAATTCGGTGTCTTCATCATCAATGACCGGTTCTGCACCTTCAGAAAACAGGGTCCACCATGCATCAAGATCGGAAAGAACCGTGATATTTTCGCGCGTCACATCCCAGAATTGCTCAGCAAGTTCATCCGGCACGCCAAGTGCTTTGATCTGTTCAGAAACTATTTTAAAATCAAGCCCATGGTTGTAGCGTGCCGTGAGCGGAAACAGATCATCAACATCAAATTTGGTCGGCGCCGCACCGAATTTTGAAAGATCGAAACCTTCTACAAGCTCATCAACTGAACTGCACAATTCAACAGGGTCAGAAGACCCCAAGCGCGCCATAAGTGACAAAAGCGCCATTGGCTGCACGCCGCGCGCACGTAAATCACGCAGGGCAAGTGTGCCAAGCCGTTTGGAAAGCGCCTCGCCTTGTGGTCCGGTCAGCAGGGAATGGTGCGCGAAACTTGGCACCTTTCCACCAAGTGCTTCGATAATCTGAATTTGCGTCGCCGTGTTTGTGACGTGATCTGAACCGCGCACAACATGTGTGATGCCAAAATCAACGTCATCGCAAACAGAGGCCAATGTATAAAGAAACTGACCATCTGCCTTGATCAACACAGGGTCAGAGACGCTCGCGGCATCAATGGAAATCTCTCCCAGAATGCAATCGGTCCACTCAATCCGTTTCTGATCGAGCAGAAAACGCCAATACCCGTCCCGTTCTTTGCGAAACTCTGCCTTCTCTTCTTCAGTCAGCTTATAGGACGAGCGGTCGTAGACCGGCGGTTTGCTCATATTAAGCTGTTTTTTGCGCTTCAAATCCAGCTCAGTCGGTGATTCAAAGCACTCATAAAACCGCCCCATCGTCCGCAATTCGTCAGCAGCGGCTTCGTATCGGTCGAGCCGACCTGACTGCTTTTCTAAGCGATCCCACGTCAGGCCCAGCCATTCCAGATCTTCCATGATGCCATCAGCATATTCCTGCTTGGATCTTTCAGGATCGGTATCATCCAGGCGCAGAATAAACTGCCCACCGGATTTGCGCGCGATCAGGTAGTTAAACAGCGCTGTGCGCAGGTTTCCAACATGGATATAGCCGGTGGGAGATGGGGCAAAACGGGTGACGGTCATGGGTAACTCCTTGATCAGGTCCGTTTTCCACAGCCGCGCGCGTTTGTCCAGATTGGCCTTGCATCAAAGGTGACTATGTTAGCCACTACCCGTCTGTCCGCGCGGACAGAACTGACTGGCCATTACGTGTTGAAGTCACAAAACCACATCCAAGCGATGGCAACGATCCAAAACGGCTCGTCCTCAGGTGTTGTAAGACACCACTTCAATCTCGATTCCGTCATGATCGTCAAAATAAAACCGCCGCCCCGGGTCATAGTCAGCGTGACTGTTCGGAACAAAACCCATCTCTCGTACGCGGTCTTCAATCAGGTCAAGATCATCTACAACGACACCGATATGGTTCAATCCTCCAATCGTCGTGTAGGTGTCGCCGGGATTGCCTTTGCCCCCTTTCGTGTAAAGCGCAAGGTAGCTTTCGTCAGACCCCACATGGAAAGACGTCCCTCCATCCATTGATTCACCGGGTTCACTCGCCCAACGAATTTTCCAGTCGAACAGTTTACACAGCATATCTGCGGTTTTCTGCACATCGGTTACGGTTATGTTGGCGTGTTCCAAGACGGCCTGTGCCATAGAATTTTTCCTTTGAGTTTGTTTTGCGATTCGTCTTTGATTTGCCTAGCGTAATTGCTCAAGTTAACTTGAGGTCAAGATTTTTATTCAGGAGACCAGAATGCACCCTTCTGACGTACTTTCGATCGGCCAGCTTGCGTCGCGTACCGGGCTCGCGGTGTCCGCTATCCGATACTATGAAACACAAGGCTTGGTGCGGCCAACCCGAAATGACGGCGGCCAGCGCAGGTTCCGACGCTCTGACATAAGGCGTCTTAGTTTCGTTAGGATTGCACAGCAGTTTGGCTTTACCATTGAGCAGATCGCCGAACAGCTACGGCTTCTGCCAGAATCCCGCACACCCACCAAAGGGGATTGGAGCAAGATCAGTCTTGTGTTTCGCGCAGAGTTGGATGCGCGCATCGAGACACTGACAAAACTGCGCGACAATCTGGATGGCTGTATCGGTTGCGGGTGTCTGTCACTTAAAAAATGCCGTTTGTACAACCCTGATGATACGGCGCGGCGAAAAGGCAGTGGCCCACGCTACTTGATGGGGGATACGCCAGAAAGCAGTTCGTCCTAGATAAGCGATATCAGCTATCGTCGCGCCACCGGTTCACAATCGGATAGCGGCGGTCGAGCCAGAAAGCGTGTTTGGTCAACCTCGTTCCAGGTGCTGACTGAAACCTCTTGTATTCACTGATGTAGAGAAGATGCTCTACTTTCTTGACTGTTTCGCGCTCAAATCCAGCTTCAACCAGCTCGGCAATCGCTTTTTCCTCGTCCACCAGCCCGGTCAAAATAGCGTCGAGAATATCGTAGGGCGGTAGCGAATCTTCGTCCTTCTGGTCTTCACGCAGTTCGGCCGAGGGGGGTTTGTCGATAATCGACACCGGAATCACCTCACCGGCTGGACCCGCCATCCAAGATCGGTGATTTGCATTGCGCCAGCGGCATTGCTCAAACACGCGCGTTTTATAGAGGTCCTTGATCGGGTTATAGCCGCCCGCCATATCGCCGTAGATCGTCGCATATCCTACCGCGATCTCAGATTTATTTCCCGTGGTCAGAAGCATTTCGCCAAACTTGTTCGACATCGCCATCAGCAGCAAACCGCGTAGCCGGGACTGGATATTTTCCTCTGTCAGCCCGGGTGCCATATCTTCGAAAAATGGCGCGAGCGTGTTAGTGATCGCCGCGCGTCCTTCGGCTATCGGAACGAAATCATAGCGGCAGCCAAGGTTCTCAGCGACGTCTTTCGCGTCATCCAGCGACGATTGCGCCGTGTACTCGGACGGCAGCATTACACACCGTACGTTTTCAGCGCCCAGCGCATCCACCGCGATCGTGGCGACAATTGCACTGTCGATTCCGCCGGACAGACCCAGTAGAATCTTTTCAAAGCCCGTCTTGCGCAGATAATCGCGCAAGCTTTCGACCATTGCGCGATAGTCCTGTTCCCACTCATCGGGCAAGGTTGCGATTTCACCGGGGACCACGCGCCACCCGTCATCGGTTCGTTTAAAATCAACATGCGTAACCGACTCGTCAAAGACCGGCATCTGCACCACAAGCTCACCGCCGGGATTAAGCACAAATGTTCCCCCGTCAAAGACTTGATCATCCTGCCCCCCGACCATGTTCAGATAAACAAGCGGTAACCCAGTTTCGACGACACGGGCCACCATATGCCCGTAGCGTACGTCCATCTTATTGCGGAAATAGGGCGACCCATTGGGAATCAGTAAGAACTCGGCGCCGGTTTCTTCCAGCGTTTCAGCAACGTCTTCGTGCCATGCATCTTCGCAGATCGGGCTGCCGATGCGGGTTTCCCCGACGCTGTAAGGTCCGCCTAACGACCCGGAATCAAAGAGCCTTACCTCGTCGAAAACTGTTTCATTGGGCAGATGATGTTTCAGAACCCGACTTTTAACCTTGCCGTCTTTCAGGATGAAGTAGGCGTTGTAAAGTTTGCCGTCTTCCAGAAACGGACCACCGATTCCCAGCGCCGGGCCGTCTGCACAGTCTTTTGCCAACGCCATTATGTGGCGCGTTGCATCTTCGATAAACGCAGGTTTCATTATCAGATCCTGCGTGTTGTAACCGGTGATGAACATCTCGGTCAGCGCAACCATATTGGCACCTGCAGCCTTGCCTTCCTCCCAGGCTGCACGTGCTTTCGCGGCGTTATCGCTTAGCGCGCCTACCGTTGGATTGAGCTGCGCCAGTGTAAGGCGAAAAGTGTCGGCCATATCTGCCCCCAAAGGAATTCGTATGCCGTTCTTAGCAGAGTTACGCCGGAGGAAAAGCCAATGGCTGTCAAAACCCGCCGGTGTTGCTCGGCCAGTTATGTCCGCTGGCTGCAAAACTCGTTGAAAGCCTCGGCTGGCCCGAGTAGGCTCTGTCCCCGATACAGAGCGTTTTTCTTATGAAGTAATAGGGAGCATACCGTGCAGTTCTTACTAAGAGCACAGACACACACACGTGCAATTCTGGTTGCGGCTATAATTGCAGCTCTCGGTTCCGGTGCCGCCCTTGCCCAGACAGACGAAGATGTTCAACGCGTTGAAGACAACAAAGGCGGCGTTTATGAGGGAACGTTTCAGGATGGTCTGCAGCATGGCCGCGGTACATATCGGTTGCCTTCCGGTTATGAGTACAGCGGCGAATGGTTTGAAGGCGAAATTCTCGGCCAGGGAATAGCACGCTTTACCAATGGTTCTGTCTATGAAGGCGGCTTTGTTGCCGGTAAACCGGATGGTTTTGGGAAAATCATCTTCGCTGACGGTGGGACATATGAAGGTGACTGGGTTGCTGGCGAAATAAACGGTAACGGAATCGCGATTTATGTAAATGGTGTTCAGTACGAAGGAGGCTTCAGAAACGCGATGCACCACGGTGTTGGCACGATGCGCAGCCCAAACGGATACGTCTACCAAGGTGAATGGATCAACGGCGTCAAAGAAGGTGTCGGTACAATCACCTACCCTGACGGCTCGGTTTACACCGGAACGCTGGTACGTGGTGTCAGCGAGGGCACGGGGACACTAACCTCTCCTGATGGTCTGAAATATGAAGGCACCTGGCGCGAAGGCCAGATGAATGGCGAAGGCAAACTGATACAGCCCAATGGCGATGTCTATGTTGGTGATCTGACCAATGGTGCCCGCGATGGCAAGGGCGTCATGACATACGCCAACAGGGATATTTACGAAGGCAGTTTCCAAAACGACCAGCGCCACGGTCAGGGTCGGCTGACCAGCACTGATGGCTACAGCTACGTTGGAAGCTGGGTTGAAGGGCGCATCGAAGGCGAAGGTGAAGTCACTTACCCTGACGGGTCTGTTTACGCCGGCACGTTCAAGGACGATCTGGTCGATGGAACCGGTTCAATCACCTATCCGGATGGCAGCACCTACGAGGGTGAATGGCGCGCTGGCATAATCGAGGGGCGTGGTGTTGCACGCTACGCAAATGGCCTTGTCTACGACGGCGAATTCCACGACGCGCGAAACCACGGTCAGGGCACAATGACCTACCCGGACGGATTCACCTACACGGGCGAATGGGTTGAAGGCCAACGCAGTGGCATGGGTACAACAACTTATTCAGATGGCACGGTTTACACCGGAAACCATCTGAATGGAAAACCACATGGACAGGGCGAAATCGCAATGCCGGATGGTTTTCTCTATGTCGGAAACTGGGTCAACGGCGAAATAGATGGCCAAGGTCGTGTGACCTACAGCAACGGTGATGTCTATGAAGGCAGTTTCCGGACAGGCAAACGCCAGGGCGTGGGGACCATGAGCTATGCCAGCGGCGAAGTCAGAGAGGGCAATTGGGAAAACGGTGCGCTTGTGTCGGATGTTGAGACAGATGCGACCAACGATGGAACGTCTACGGAAACAAACGACTAACATCTTTAGAATATTTAAAAGAAGTTTTTATCTTGAAGATTGAATAAAAATAGCCGCAAGCTTCGCGGCTACCATTCAATTTCATGCCCGGCCCAATCAAAGAATGCACCGCTATCTTTCTCTCTCAACCCGCCTATCACGCGCAGTAAATTATCTGCAGCTTCTTCTGCTGGAACAGACCGGTTTCCACCAGCGTATTTCTTCGTCAGAGCCGTTTGGACAGTGCCAGGGTGCAGAACTGCACAAATCAGTTTCGGGTGTGTTCTGGCGGTTTCAATTGATGCCGTGTGAATAAGCTGGTTAAGCGCAGCCTTGGCTGCGCGGTAAGAATACCACCCGCCCAAACGGTTATCGCTAATAGAACCAACCCTGGCTGAGAGCACCGCGAATACCGCGCGTTGATCACGCGGTAAAAGCCGAAGTGCATGTTTCAGCAAAATAACGGGGCCAATTGCATTTACGTTGAACTGCCGCCGTAAAGAATCCGGGGTAACAGACATAAGTGTTTTCTCAGGCCCCTGCCCCTCGATTTCCAATGCGCCTGTTGCAACGAAAATCATATCGAAATGACCGTCTAAATCGGAAAATTGCTGCGCGACGTTGATCTCGTCGCAAATATCCAAAC
>Ga0316204_10005913_pt1 | contig 19528 bp, 21 predicted proteins | sample 6monrhotite_MG_2_FD_205661 | JGI IMG/M metagenome (GOLD analysis project Ga0316204, IMG submission 205661) | Microbial mat bacterial communities from mineral coupon in-situ incubated in ocean water Damariscotta River, Maine, United States -... | ecosystem: Environmental > Aquatic > Marine >...
TAGAAACGAAAAATGATTCTTATCGGTTTAAACAAAGCCAACAAAAAGCAAAGAAATAACAACCCAGGGGCGGGTCAATTTTAAGTGCCTAAGTGGGTCAATTTTGCATGCTCATTGACAAAACAGACCGAAGGTCAATAAATCGCTACGACCTTCGGGTAAACAATCTTAAAGTCACTTTTACAAACCAAAGGTCACCTTACAAACCGAAGGTCATTTTTCAATAGTTTGGCGATTGCAAAAAACATGCATAGGCACAGTTTGGGCACGAAATGGGCACAGGATGGGCACGGAAAACTTTTCGAGCAAACACAAAAAAACCAGCTGGCATAACCAACTGGTTTATATGTTTTTATTGGTAGCGGGGGCTGGATTTGAACCAACGACCTTCGGGTTATGAGCCCGACGAGCTACCAGACTGCTCCACCCCGCAACACATTTGAGCGGTGCATACTACCAACTGTTACAGCCTATTGCAAGCCATTACGCTGATGCAAAAACAGCGTTGCTATCGATCAAGCCCTGGCTTCCACCATCAACCGCTTCATTTCTTTTACTGCGGGCTGTAACCCGCTAAACATAGCTCGCGCAATAATGGCATGTCCAATATTTAATTCTATTATTTCAGGTATAACAGCGATGGCCTGAACGTTGTGGTAGTGCAGTCCGTGCCCTGCATTCACTTGCAACCCTGCTTCATGAGCAAGCTTTACAGCAGCGATGATTTTCTCCAACTCTTGTTTCTGAGCAGCGCCGCTGACATCGGCATAATGCCCGGTGTGAATCTCGATCACAGGTGCGCCACAAGAAGCGGCCGCTTCAATCTGTTGCGGTTCAGCATCGATAAACAAAGATACTTCCGTGCCCACTTCGTGCAAACGTTGACACGCATCTTTAATACGCGAATGTTGCCCCGCCACATCCAAGCCACCTTCAGTGGTTAATTCTTCACGACTCTCGGGAACCAAACAACAATTCTCTGGGTGAACTTTTTCTGCAAAATTGAGCATACCTTCAGTTACAGCCATCTCAAGGTTCATTGGTGTTTGTAAAATATCCTTAAGCATAAGGACATCGCGCTCTTGTATATGACGACGGTCTTCACGTAAATGCAAGGTGATACCATCGGCACCGGCCTGCTCGGCCTCTATGGCCGCCTGTATAGGGTCTGGATAGCGTGTGCCGCGAGCTTCGCGCAGCGTTGCAATATGATCAATGTTAACGCCCAGCAGAATTTTTTGTGGCATGGAGTTGCTCTACCTTTTTGTTGAGACTCAAGATTATACATATACTCAGCTATGAATTTTATATAACTCACGACTATTGAGCGGCTTATTTCCCAGCACACGGTTTAATATTACCCTCATTAGCCGTTTGATTTCACGCAAACACGTTTCATCATCGAGACTCCCTTGCTGCAGTGAAATTAAACTTTTCCCTTGAATGGGTACAGCAGCCTGCGGAGTCGTTGCAGTATCGATGCAGACAGGCCCTTCGTCGGGATAATAGTAATAACTGCTATCCGGCTTAATTTTCTGGCCACTGCGCACGTCATGATCTAAAACCAGACCATAGCCAAATTCACTTAAAACATCGCGTTCAAACAAACGCAACACCCGCTCAACATCAAGCCGCGTCCCCGTCTCATGCAGTGAAATTTCATACATCGACAACAAGAGGCATTGATAACTTACATACTGCTGTGGATGCGCATCATCGCGATGCATCAAACGCATAATGAGTTCGTTAGCATAAAGCCCACTGATTAATGACGGCCCTTTCAACCACATGATTTCCCCATCATGCTCAGCTGAAATAAGCGTACCTAAATCACTTTTTGAAGTCCATGATATCAAGAGTTGGCGAAATGGCTGCAGCAATCCTTGCCATTGTGATTTGGCACGTCTCGCACCTCTAGCAACCAGCGCTATACGACCATAATTTTCCGTGAATATATCGACGATTAAACTGGTATCACGATAGGCGCGACTATGCAGAACAAATGCTGATTGAAGTAATACCCGCGACATATACGCGCCACTCGTTATTCTGAATAGCCAAGGTTTTGCAACGCACGAGCATCATCGGACCATTTGTCTTTGACCTTCACCCATAGCTGCAAAAATACTTTGTTGCCAATAATTTTTTCCATTTCGATGCGCGCCTGTTTACCGACAGATTTCAAACCTTCACCACCGCGACCTATCACTATCGCTTTTTGGCTATCGCGCTCAACCCATATCACCGCATCAATTTTGCTTAATGTCCCTTCAGTCTCAAACCGTTCAACCTCAACGGTCAATGCGTAAGGTAGCTCTTTAGTCAGCCTGCGCATCAATTTTTCACGAATCAACTCAGCGACGATAAAACGTTCACTGCGATCAGTTATCTGATCTTCTGGAAACATTGCTGGCGCGATGGGCAGCATTTTTTCTACTGCGCTCTCAAGCCGATCCACATTACTACCCTTTTCAGCTGACAACGGAATGATCTCAGCAAAATCCATTTTTTCCGACGCGTCATTTATTTGCAACAAAAGGTCATCTTTGCTCTTCAGCCTATCCACCTTATTGATAACCAGCACAACGGGGGCTGTTGCATCTTGTAATTTATTAAGAATAAATTGATCTTCTTCTTTCCAGGCACCTGTCTCAACAACAAAGACGATCACTTCAACATCATGAATCGCATCCACTGCCGCACGATTCATAATACGATTCATGACGCGTTTACTACCTTGATGTAAGCCCGGCGTATCCGCATAAATCATTTGCGCAGTCGCGGTGGTTTTAATCCCTAAAATACGATGCCGTGTCGTTTGCGGTTTTCTCGAAGTAATGCTGATTTTTTGTCCGAGAATGTAGTTCATCAACGTTGACTTTCCGACATTTGGACGGCCAACAATCGCTACATAACCACAATGGAATTGATTTTTTTTATCTGTCATTTTAAACCTGTATAAAAATACTACTTGTTACAAACTTAAGCTTAATGCCATGCGGCTATTTATTTAAAACCAGCATTTCCAGCATGATAGCCGCTGCATCCTGTTCGGCACGTCGACGACTCACACCTTGCCCTATAACTTCGTCGCCTCCATCCACATCACATTTTACTTTGAACAACTGCTCATGTTCTCGGCCTTCTACAGAAATCACTGTATAAATTGGCAACGCTTTTTTACGCGCTTGTAAAAATTCCTGTAGGCGTGTTTTCGGGTCTTTAGTGTCTTGCTCAAGCGTCACCTGAGACAGTTTTTGCTGATATATTTTTACAATCAGACGTTCTATTTCTTGAAAACCACTGTCAAGATAGACGGCACCAAACAATGCTTCGAGCGCTCCCGCTAATATCGAGACACGGCGAAAGCCACCACTTTTAAGTTCACCTGGCCCAAGGTGTAAATAATCGCCTAAGCTGATCTCCTGCGCCAATTCAGCCAGTGACTCCCCGTTTACAAGGTGGGCGCGCAAGCGGCTTAACTGTCCTTCTCCGGCCTCTGAGAAACGTTGATACAATATATCCGCAACAACAAAGCCTAAAATCGCATCGCCTAGATATTCCATGCGCTCATTATTATTGCTGCCAACACTGCGATGCGACAACGCGGTCTGCAATAACTGCGGATCATTAAACTCATAACCCAATAACTTGCACAGCTTGTCCGCGGATTGAATCAATCTAAAACTTACTCAGTTCAGCTTAACAATGCTTACAAAACTTAAGTACATAACTATTTAGATAACACAACGCTGTCAGAAAAACGCAATACAATATCAATGTTACTCACCACGTTCTTACGTACTTCATAGGTAATCGTGACTGTTTTTTTCTTTCCTTCACGCTTAATATCAATATGCTCGCGCGTAACATTGTCGACATCATTAATGGAAAATTTACGCATCAATGATGATTTAACATCTTGAAGGTTGCCATCTTCCTGTAAGGAATCAAGTGATGATACAACGCTGAAATGCTCTAAATAGACAGGCAACATTTTCAGCACCAATGTGGTGGCAAATATAACCACTATCAAAATACCGATAATGCCTAAACTTGAAAGCCCCTGTTGTTTTCTTTTTATATAACTCACAGTTTCATTCCTGTTTTTTATTTCACACTTCAGCGAGAAAATAGCACCACTTACTTAATAGTATTCCCCAAGCGATTCCAGGTCACACTGCCATTTGCTGAATCCCAATTCATCCATATCATAAAGGCTTTACCGACCAAATTTTCTTCCGGCACCGCTCCCCAAAAACGACTGTCATTACTATTATCTCTGTTGTCACCCATGACAAAATAATGCCCTTCGGGAACAATGAACTCGCCTTCGCCACTGCGTCGGCCTTTCATTAATAAAATTTGATGCTCAACACCACTTAGATCTTCCTGTCGAAGACTTGCACCACTCATTTGCAAAGCAATACCAGTACCCATGTATGCGCCTAAACTCTGTTGTGGCATGCGCTTGCCATTAATATAAATCTGTTCATTAATATATGCCAGTCTGTCACCCGGCAAACCAATGATGCGCTTTATATAATCCACCGAAGGGTCTTTCGGGTATCTAAACACTGCAACATCTCCGCGTTGTGGAGAGCCGGAATCAATGATCTTAGTATCCGTAACCGGTAAACGCACACCATAGCTAAATTTATTAACTAGAATAAAATCACCGGCCAACAAAGTCGGCATCATCGATGCGGATGGAATACGAAATGGCTCAACAATAAATGAGCGCAACACAAGAACAACCAAAATAATAGGAAAAAAGGAACGCGACCATTCAACTATTAACGGCTCTTTTAAAACCGCAGTTTTTTGCTCTTCAAGCGCATCCGCCGGCAATGTCATGACTTTACTGCGCCGTTGCTTTGCCCAAACTAAACCGTCGATAGACCAAATTATTCCAGTCACAAAAAGCACCAGGACCATAATTGCCTGAAAATCCAAATTCATTATTTTTTCCCTGTGTGCAAAACAGCCAGAAAAGCATCCTGCGGTATCTCAACCGAACCCACTTGTTTCATACGTTTTTTACCGGCTTTTTGTTTCTCTAATAATTTTTTCTTACGCGAGATATCACCGCCATAACATTTTGCTGTAACATTTTTACGCAACGCTTTGACCGTTTCACGTGCAATGATATGTGCGCCTATCGTTGCCTGAATGGCAACATCAAACATCTGCCGCGGAATTAACTCTTTCATTTTCTCAGCCAACTCTCTGCCGCGATAAGCTGAACGTTCTTTATGCACAATCAACGATAATGCGTCGATACGCTCACCATTAATTAATATATCAAGCTTAACTAAATTGGCTTCTTGAAAGCGCAGAAAGGAATAATCCAATGAAGCATAACCTCGGCTCACCGACTTTAAACGATCGTAAAAATCCAACACCACTTCGCTCATCGGCAGCTCATAACTCACCGCAACCTGGGTACCGTGATAATGCATATTTTTTTGCACACCACGTTTTTCAATGCACAACGTTATCACCGAGCCAAGATGTTCCTGTGGCACCAAAATATCTGCCTGTATAATCGGCTCACGAATTTCATCAATGTGCGCCGGCTCAGGCAACCGCGAAGGGTTGTCAACTTTTATAACATCGCCTTTATTCGTCAGCACCTCATACACTACAGTTGGCGCTGTAGTAATCAGCTCCAACTCATACTCACGCTCCAAACGTTCTTGCACGATTTCCATGTGCAACATGCCGAGGAAGCCACAACGGTATCCAAAACCCAGCGCCTGTGATGATTCTGGCTCGTAAAACAATGCCGCATCATTGAGACGAAGCTTGGCCAAAGCATCTCGCAACGCTTCATAATTATCTGCGCTAATCGGAAACAAACCGGCAAAAACCTGCGGTTTAATTTCCTCAAAACCAGGCAACGCTTCTACCTCAGCTTCACGAGTAAGCGTCAGTGTATCGCCAACGGGGGCGCCGTCGATCTCTTTTATATTGGCAATAACAAAACCCACTTCGCCAGCACTGAGGGCCTTTTTATCGACAGAGTTGGGCGTGTAAATGCCAACGCGAGTAACCACATGATTGTTACCGGTCGACATCACCGTCATGTTATCGCGAACCTTCAATGTGCCTTGCATGACACGCACCAGCGAAACCACACCAAGGAAATTATCAAACCACGAATCTATAATCAACGCCTGCAATGGAGCGTTTGGATCGCCTTCAGGAGGCGGTATTTGTTTGATCAAACGCTCTAGCAATTCATCAACACCTTCACCTGTCTTGGCACTCACTCTCACGGCATCATCGGCTTCAATTGCAACGATGTCCTCGATCTCCTGCATCACGCGCTCTGGCTCAGAAGTGGGCAGATCAATCTTATTCAGCACGGGCATGACTTCAAGCCCTTGCTCGATCGCGGTATAACAGTTCGCCACTGTTTGGGCTTCGACACCTTGCGAAGCATCCACTACTAACAAAGCCCCTTCGCAGGCGGCTAGTGAGCGCGACACTTCATAGGAGAAATCAACGTGGCCCGGCGTATCAATAAAATTCAGCAAATACTGTTGACCATCACCAGCGGTGTAATCCAGCGTGACACTCTGCGCTTTGATGGTGATGCCGCGCTCACGCTCCAAGTCCATGGAATCGAGTACTTGCTCAGACATTTCACGTTCACTCAACCCACCACAAACCTGTATTAAACGGTCTGACAGCGTCGATTTACCATGATCAATATGGGCGATAATAGAAAAATTTCGGATATGCTTCATAGATACTCAATACTCAAAACCTTAAAGGGGGAGGCCTCATCGACCTCCCCCCAGGGCTACAATATAAATCAGGGTCAAAAAACTAAAATGTGCCTGTTACTCTTCTTCGGTAATTTTGAGTGCTAGAAAAACTGGGCCACTACGTCGGATGACAAGTATAGGGAATGACTTGTCCGTCGGCAAATCATCCACCAGCCCCTTGAAGTGTCTAACATTCTGAATATCTACGTTATTCAACTTCACTATGACATCGCCACGACGAACACCTGCATGCGCCGCCGCCCCAGAGGTCACTGAATTGACATAAATGCCCGCACCCTCAATCTCTAGCTGTGATCGCTCGTCATCACTTAGATTTGAAACCACTACAGACAAGCGCTCAATTTTAACATCACGGCTATCAGAACCAGAACGCGACAGACTGATCTCATCATCCGACGGTATTTTGCTAATCATTACCTTTAAGTTCAAAGTCTTACCGTCACGAATTAATTTAACACGTGCCTTTTCGCCCACCGGACTCACACCCACTATCGGAGGTAATGCCGAAGAGCTGGCCACTTCCTTGCCATTAAATTCAACGATAATGTCGCCAACTTTTATACCCGCCTTTTCAGACGGACTATCAGGCAGAACCTTCGCCACCAGCGCACCGATCGGCTTGTCCATATTAAACGACTCGGCCAGTTCACGGGTGACATCCTGAATAAGCACACCCAACCAACCACGCGTCACATGGCCCACATTTTTCAATTGATCAGAAACATTCATCGCAACATCAATTGGAATGGCAAATGCCAAGCCCATGTATCCACCTGTGCGACTATAAATTTGAGAATTAATACCAATCACTTGCCCGTCAAGGTTAAACAGCGGGCCACCAGAATTACCCGGATTAATCGCGACATCTGTTTGAATAAACGGCACATAATTTTCATCCGGCAGGCTGCGTCCCTTGGCACTGACAATACCTGCCGTAACGGAGTGATCAAAACCAAAAGGAGAGCCAATGGCTAAAACCCAGCTACCCACTTTTAAATCGCCTGGATCGCCTATCTTAACGATTGGCAAGTTTTCTGCATCAACCTTAAGCAGTGCGACATCGCTTCGCTTATCCATGCCTACCACCTCGGCTACTAGCTCACGCCGATCACTGAGGCGAACAACAATTTCATCTGCATCACGAATGACATGACGATTAGTGAGAATATAGCCATCTTCGGAAACGATAAAACCAGAACCCAGTGATTCAGATTCATATTCATCGCCTGGCCCACTCGGTCCTCCAGGACCTCCAGGCCCACCTTCACCAAAAAAACGCCGCAGCAGGTCATCTAAGGGAGCACCACCCTGGCCTCCCGGACCGCCCCAACCATGAGGTGAAGTACCATCGTGTTTGCCACGCTTAATTTTTTGCGTAGTACTTATGTTCACAACAGCCTGACTATTTTCTTCAACCAATCCAGTGAAATCAGGCAAGCCAGCATTTGCAGCCCAGACATTACTCATTAAGAGTATGCTTGCTGTAAACAACGCTACCAATCCAGCTGTTTTAAAACCTCTCATAACTGCTCCTGTGATAAAAATTCCATTACCCTAACAAAGCTATCTTTCAATATTGACCAAATTCAATCTCTGCATGATTATCAGCAAAACGTAAAATTTGCGGTTCATAACGTTTATCTCCGGCAAGTCTACGTGTTTGAATACGCAACCAACTAAAACCAACAATCAAACCAACAACGCCGAAAAGTATCGTCAAACCTTCACTTTCGCCGACAAAAAGTCGCCCATCCATGTAGCCACCAAAAGCGCCACCAAGCATTAACGTTAGCAGCGGTATAAAATAAGTCATAACTGATGTTTTAACCAATATCTGATCATCGATACCCAAGATGACCGCATCACCCACTACAGCGCCAATATTATTCAGTGCATTCATACGCATTGTTTTTTCGCCAAACGCTTTGGAAACAATACCTGTACCGCAACCTTTATTGGCAGAACAGGCATCACAAGCGGTTTTGCGCTGAGTCTCAACCCAAGCATGTAGACCATCACCCGCTGAATCAATCGCGACAACTTGCGCATTCTCTTCAATCATCATGACGCGATAAAAAATCCTATCGTTATGTGGAAAAAAGCCAGCTTAAGTTTTAAAAGCCAATCAAACTTATCTATATATAGGGGCATAATACCGCGAGACAAGGGGCTCTGCATCCCCTCTGAAATTTAACCTCGCCATAGGTGGGATCAGCACGCTAAAAGAGCACACACAAAAAGCAGAAAGAACTAAGGTTGCCAAACGAAAGATGGCAAGGAAGATAACAATAAAATTAAACGACGCGACTTAAGTCAAGACAAATTAATCAAAGCTGTAACTGGCAACACTCACATTAGGCACAACGCCATCGAGCGGCGCCGCAACTGCATACTGACCATAGTTAACAAGATATTCATAAATATCAGATTCAACATCACCCGTAGAAGCCACAGCCAGCGCTGAAGCACCTGTATCAACAACATCAAATGACGCATGAGCCAAAGCACCCTCATATAAATGATCATCCGAAGCTGATGCGGGTTGAACCTGAGCCAATTGAATATTCATCATAGGTTCTGCCTGAGAAACAGCCTGATGATCCGCCTGAACATCTGTCATATAAGCGACTTCAACTGGGACTACCTGCGGCTGAAACTCTGATTGATTAGATACTTGCAACAAACCGACGATAGCAATAGCGGATACCGAAGCGGCCATAGCAAAACCAGTAACAGCGGTATAACGTTTGGGAGAAGAATCAGGGGAAGTTGTATTACGTCGGGAAGGGAAATGAACAGGTTCGTTTTCTAGTGCGAGTGTCATTCGATCTGAAAAACTGGAGTTAAGATGCACTGAAGTGTTGTTACGAATAGTGTCTCCAATCAGATGAAACTGCTGCCAACATCGACTCAGCTCAGCATCCTGCTTCAGCTTCTGGATTAATTCTTTACCATCATGCTGATTAAGTTCACCGTCTGCAAATGCAGATACTAATTCGCGGTTATTCATTAAACTCTCCTGCTACTCTACTCAAGCAAAGGTTGTAATTCATTTTGAATGGCTTCACGTGCTCTGAAGATTCGAGATCGGACAGTGCCCACGGGGCAACCCATTTTCTCTGCAATCTCGTCATAACTCAAACCTTCAAGTTCACGCAATGTTATCGCTATCCGCAGATCATCCGGTAATGAGTCTATAGCCCGAACAACCGTTTTCTGCAATTCCTTTGTTTGCAACAATTTTTCCGGTGTTGCATTTTCCTTTAATTCCGGTTCACCAAAAATCTGCTCGGCGTCCTCAAAATCCACATCCATTTGTGGTGGTCTCCGTCCTTTGGAAACCAGATAATTCTTAGCCGTATTTGCCGCGATTCGATAAAGCCAGGTATAAAAAGCACTATCACCACGAAAATTCGGTATTGCTCTGTAGGCTTTTATGAACGCTTCCTGCGCAACATCATAAACCTCTTCAGAATCAGATATATAACGAGAAATCAGCTTGAAAAGTCGATTTTGATATTTCAGTACGAGAATATCAAATGCCTTCTTATCACCACTTTGTACTCGCTCAATGAGCTGCTGATCAGTTTGTTGTTCGCCCATCAGGGCTAACTCCTATCCCAAACAGTAACTCCATCTGCACAAGTAGACACTGCTTCAGATGAATAGTTCCATGATTCGGGTAAATTTTATAAAAAAACGCCATGTTTTTGATTATGATCTATAATTATATCCAATAAACAAACAATGAACTATGGCTAAACGACGTGCTTGAGCATAAAATTTAACCTTACTTGCAGTGACAACATATTCATAAAGTAATGCAACACTATCACAGCCACGATATATTAATCATTGGCAGCGGCGCAGCTGGCCTGAGTCTCGCGCTGAGATTGGCCGACACGGCTAACGTTGCGCTAATCGCCAAGGGGGAATTAAGCGAAGGTGCCACCCTGTACGCGCAAGGCGGTATTTCTGTGGTACGTGACGAACAAGATTCACTGGAATCACATATAAAGGATACTTTAGTTGCTGGCTCGAACCTGTGCAACGAAGAAGTCGTCAAATATACCGTCGGTCATGCCCGTGAATGCATAGACTGGCTAATCGGGCGCGGCGTGTCATTCACGCGCGAGCAAAAACCAGATGGCAGCAAAGACTACCATCTGACACGTGAAGGCGGCCACAGCCATCGCCGCATTATCCACGCCGCCGATGCAACCGGCTACGCGCTTGAAACCACCCTTATGCAACAAGCGCGAGAACATCCCAATATTGATATTTTCGAACACCACATTGCTGTCGATCTGGTTACCGGAAAAAAACTCGGGCGCGCAGACAACCATTGTGCCGGCGCTTATATTCTCGATTGCAAAAACAATAACATCAGCGTCTTTGCAGCGAGAAAAACCGTACTCGCAACCGGCGGTGCTGGCAAAGCCTATCTCTACACCAGCAACCCCACCGTCGCCAGCGGTGACGGCATCGCCATGGCTTGGCGTGCTGGCTGCCGTGTTGCTAACATGGAATTCATCCAGTTTCACCCAACCTGCTTATACCACCCTGAAGCCAATGCATTTTTAATTACCGAGGCCATACGCGGCGAAGGCGGTCGATTATTGCTGCCCGACGGCAGCCGCTTCATGGAAAACTTTGACCCACGCGCAGAACTTGCTCCGCGCGACATCGTTGCCCGCGCCATCGATCATGAAATGAAACGGCTTGGTGCCGAATGTGTTTACCTCGACATCAGCCATAAACCACGCGACTTCATCACGGCACACTTCCCTACTATCTATGAGCGCTGCCTGGAACTCGGTCATGACATAACCAAAGAACCTATCCCCGTCGTCCCCGCCGCACATTATTTATGCGGGGGTGTCATGACAAACCTGAATGGACAAACAGATATTGATGGACTCTACGCCATCGGTGAAATGACCTGCACAGGCATGCACGGCGCCAACCGCATGGCCAGCAATTCATTACTAGAGTGCATCGTCTTCGCTGCCGCCGCCGGCGTTAACATCCAATCAACGCTCGCAGACGCACCGCTTATCACCACCATCCCATCATGGGATGAAAGCCGCGTGACAGATTCAGACGAAGAAGTTGTCGTCGCGCATAACTGGGACGAGCTACGACGCTTCATGTGGGATTACGTCGGCATTGTACGCACTGACAAACGACTTGCACGCGCTAAACGCCGTGTCGATTTATTACATCAGGAAATTGCCGAGTACTACAGTAATTTCCGTGTCACCAGCGATCTGATCGAGCTGCGCAACTTGGCACTTGTTGCAGATTTGATTATTCGTTCCGCACTGCAACGTAAAGAAAGCCGCGGCCTACATTTCACACTAGATTACCCAAATACCAACAAAACAGCCCACAGCACAGTTCTAACACCTAACAGTTTCTGCCACACAAAAAGTAAAAAAAAACCTGAATTCAATCCTGCCTGAGGCAACCATTCAAATCACTGCCCATCACCAGCAATCTGACCCGCAGACGACGAAACGAAGCGCGATCCAAACTGTCCTGCATTAACACTACTGAATAACGACGCTTGATATTTTTAAAATTCAACACTACAAGTCGCGGATGCAAATAACTATCGCCCTGCAACTGAGCGGTAAATTTTTCACCGGTTTGCTTTTGCAACCACCATTGCCCTGAGCTGTCTTGCGATACACATTTTAGCTGCTGCTGACCACGTCTCAACACATGTTGATCAAGCACAACAAAAAAACTCACTGTCAGCAACAAACTAAACAGCAGTACCACATAAACTGGCCACGGCAGCACCCACAATAATGACAAGGCACCTAAAAACATCATTACCAACAACGCAAGCAACAAATTGGATCGCTGTAAATTAATCTGCAGTGGCGTTTCGAATTTCTGAGATGACATCAAGCAACTCCCTGTCGCCCGGTTGTAAACGGCCCATTAAATATTCAAGCAACAATGTATCGGGATAGGTTAACAACTCAACAAACGCATTAATGGTTTTTTCGCTAAGCTGTTCATAACGTGAATCAAGAAAACCCAACAGCAGTTCATCCAGCTCTCGCATACCACGCCGACATTGCCAACGTAATCGACCCAGCTCTACTTGACGGCTAGACTGAGTCGCCGACATCACAATAATTGTTTAAGCATTTTACTGCGCAGCTTGCCAATCGCCAGCGTTGGGTTCAAACCTTTAGGGCAAACCTGCGCGCAATTCATAATGGTATGACAACGATACAACTTATAAGCATCTTCTAAATCATCGAGACGCTCTTCCGTTGCCTGATCCCGACTATCCAGTACAAAACGCGCCGACTGTAATAACGCAGCGGGCCCTAAAAATTTATCCGGATTCCACCAAAAAGACGGGCACGCCGTTGAGCAACAGGCACACATTACACATTCATAAAGCCCATCAATTTGTTCGCGTTGTTGCGGCGATTGTCGATATTCAACCTCTGTTTCAGGATCATTAACGATCAGATAAGGTTTAACCGCGCGATACTGCTTATAAAACTGTTCCATGTCCACCACCAAATCACGGATCACTGGTAAGCCCGGCAATGGACGAATTTCAATCGGTTGTTTTAAAGTAGAAATAGGCGTTATGCATGACAAACCGTTTGTGCCGTTGATATTCACACCATCCGAACCACACACCCCTTCCCCACAAGAATGACGAAAACTTAAGGTTTCATCTTGCGCTTTAATTTTCTTTAACAGGTCAAGCACCATCATGTCAGCCGCAATATCATTTAATTCATACTGCTGCATAAACGGCGATTCATCGGCTTCAGGATTATAACGATATACGCTCACACTAATGCTCATATCAATACACCCTCGGTTTAGGTGGAAAAGCTTCAACTGTCTTCGGCTTCATTCGCACAGGTTTATAATCAAGTTTTCGACCTTGCTTGAAAAACAAACTGTGTTTAAGCCAACGTTCATCGTCACGATCAGGGTAATCAATGCGTGAATGTGCACCGCGGCTTTCTTTGCGCGCCAACGCAGAAGTGACCGCAGCGACCGCGATATCCATCAAGTTTTCCAACTCCATCGCTTCTATGCGTGCAGTATTAAAAATCTTACTGTGATCTTTTAGACAAACATTCTGCATTCGTGCTTCTAATTCAAGCACTTTCTCCACACCTTCTTTCATCACTTCTTCGGTACGGAAAACTCCGCAGTACTCTTCCATCGTCGCTTGTAACTCACTGCGTATTACATCGACCGATTCTGTGCCACCGCGGCGCTCCCAACGTGCCAAATGCTCAAGCGCACTATCAACGCTATCTTGGCTCAACGCACGATGAAAACGTGACTCTGCCAAATATTCAATAATATGATTACCTGCAGCTCGGCCAAAAACAACAATATCCAGCAAAGAATTACCGCCTAAGCGATTCGCCCCATGAACAGAAACGCAAGCACATTCACCGACAGCATAAAGACCGGGGATGACCTCCTCAGCACCATGAAGCTCTGGCACAACAACCTGTCCATAGCGGTTACTCGGAATCCCGCCCATCGTATAATGTGCTGTTGGCGCAACGGGTATCGCTTCTTCTGTCGGATCAATGTGCAAAAAAGTACGCACTAAATCATAAATACCCGGCAACCGTTTTTTCACCACATCTGCATCGAGATGATCCACTTTCAGCAGCGCATAGTCGCCGTTCGGCCCACAACCACGCCCCTCACGAATCTCTGTTGCAATAGCGCGACTCACCACATCACGACTCGCCAGATCCTTGGCATTCGGCGCATAACGTTCCATAAAACGTTCGCCATTTTTATTTACCAGATAACCACCTTCACCGCGCGCACCTTCGGTAATCAACATGCCTTTGCCGGCAATACCAGTAGGGTGAAATTGAAAAAACTCCATATCCTGAAGTGGAATACCCGCGCGCAGCGCCATCGCCATACCGTCGCCAGTATTAATATGAGCGTTAGTATTGGTTCGGTATAACTGCCCTGCACCGCCGGTTGCAATTAACGTCGTCTTCGCTTCAATGATCAACGGCTCACCGGTTTCAATCGACATCACCAGCGCACCTAAAATATAACCGTCTTCGTCGTTGAGCAGATCAATCGCAAAATACTCATCAAAAAAATTGGTCTTGGCGCGAATGTTTTGTTGATAAAGCGAATGTAAAATCGCATGTCCCGTACGATCCGCCGCGGCACAAGTACGTGCCGCCTGGTCACCACCAAAATTCTGGCTCTGCCCACCAAATGGACGCTGATAAATTTTGCCATTATCCAAGCGTGAAAAAGGCACGCCAAAATGTTCCAACTCAATCACTAACCGCGAAGCGGCACGGCACATGTATTCAATCGCATCCTGATCACCCAGATAATCACTGCCCTTAACCGTATCGTACATATGCCAATGCCAGTTATCTGGAGAGACATTGGCCAGCGCGGCATTCACACCACCCTGTGCTGCAACCGTATGCGAACGGGTTGGAAACACTTTCGATACCACCGCCACCGCAGCATCCGCTTGCGCCAACTGCAAAGCGGCACGCAACCCTCCGCCTCCCGCACCAATAACCAGCGCATCAAAGCGACGTTTTTCAATTGGTTTTCTAATCTCACTCATACCATCACCCTGAACAACACCCGGGCAACCCAGGCTAAATTAGCAAGCAAGAATAAACCGATCAAAGACAACACACCGAGACGCATCGCATCAGAATGCACATAATCAATCACCACATCACGCAAACCAATCCAGGCATGCAAAATCAAGGCAAAAAAGAACAATACAGCAATAACATTGACAACTGGGTTAGAAACCCAATCCAACCATTGCTGATAAGAAGAAGGGGAATTGAAACTCATGTACAACAAAAAAACCAACAAGCACAACGCCAAAAACACCGCACTCAAACGTTGCCATAACCACGCACGCAAACCATAAAGACGCCGACTCAAATCAACACCTGCGTAAATATAAGCACCGCAACAACAGCCGAAATAATCACCCACCAAGCACTTTTGCGTGCAGCAGCAGGCTCAACACCCACTTCAACATCAATCAATAAATATCGAATTCCGGCAAGAAAATGATGCGCAAGAAACCATAATATTAAAATGAAAATAGCGCGAAACAACAAACCGTCAAACAACGCCTGTACCTGCTGATAACCCTCAGAATCTTGCAACGAAAGCTCAAGAATATAAATAGCGACGGGAATCGCTAAAAACAACATCACACCCGCCAAACGATGTCCGATCGACATCACTGCATTAACCGGCATATGAATGCGCTTAAGATCTAAAAATATTGGCCTGTTTTTATTATTCGCCATACTGATGCTTTACGCAGACAACCTATTGCTTTTATAATTAATATAAGTACGACACTAACACTCAATTAAATTGCAAACAAGAAACCTCATACAAGGCTCACCCCTCACACAGAATATCGGACTGTTTTGTGCAATAAACCATAGCCATACTGACATACCTCAATTACATTGCACTGCATGTGGTCTACATAACAATTCAAATCGTTTTCACGTTACCGACACCCTATCTTTAAATTTTATATGGTGCTAATCATGACACTACGCCGCTTAAGTCGTTTATTATGCGCTTTCTGCGCACTTGCCATCACAAGTAGCGCCTACTCAGAAGTGACCTATTATATATTTCCCCAGCTTCAGATATTTCAGCGTTCTGACGTAGAAGATAACCCAAGCTTGCTCAAGGATGAAACAACCCCATCTGTCGACCTTTTCATCACATCCAATTCAGGTCGAGCGCTATTTCTGGGAGAAGTACTGGCAGAAAGCAATGAACGCCATGTTGAACGCATTCAGTTCGGTTGGAAAATAAGTCCCAACTCTAAAATTTGGCTTGGTCGACACCATAGCCAGATTGGCTACTGGCGCACCAAATTTCACCATGGTTCCTATCTGCAAACCTCAATCAGCAACCCGAGCATTACCGCATCCAAACAGCCACTGCCAACACACATCACCGGCTTGCTTTGGGAAGGAGGCATGAGCAGAAATGAATCACGCCTGGATTACAAGCTGAGCCTTGGTCTCGGGCCTGAATTAAACAACACAGGGTTACAGTCACTGGATATCGTAAATCCAAACAGGGGTGAGCATAAACCCGGGATAAATATCCGCATGAGTTACAAACCGGATGAACTTGAAAACAATGTGTACGGGACATTCTTTTCTTATATGCAGATCCCCAGTGTTATTAGCGGCTTAAATGAAGTTAAGCAGTATGCTGCTGGGGTCTACGGTGCATGGACACACAAACGCAACTATGTTTTTGGCTCTGCTGTTTATGTATTGAATGAACTGGACATGGTTGGCAGCGATCAAGATGCTGCCTTCAGTAGCGCCTACGTCCAAGCAGAGCGCCAGATTTCAGATGTCTGGACACTTTATACGCGTATTGAAGGTGGAGATAACACAGGAACATCTAACGCCTATCTGGCAAATTTTAAGCATTATGGCCGAGGAGGAATACTTGGAGGTGCACGTTATGAGTTGGACGCTAACCAGGCATTGAAAGTTGAATTGGCACCGAAAGTAGACCATATCCATGGTACCTTTAGTGTGATCAGCTTTGAGTGGAGCGCTGTTCTTCCATGAGAAAATGTATGCTTCTCTGCCGCGCTATATTTCTAACTGGATCAATGTTGCTACTTTCCGGCCAAGTGTATAGCGAGCCGAATATCGAAGATATAGCCGTTATCGCAGGAGAGCAATTTGAAGTCAGCGAGCTGACTTTTCGTGAAGTGCGCAAGATTTACCTTGGCTACCCGCTGACAAAGAATGGCAGCCTTGTTGTGCCGTTTATCAATAAAAGCGACCCTGCTTTATATGAAGCTTTTGTACGGAATGTACTGCTAATGTCGCCGAAAAGTTATCAGCGCTACCTTATTTCACGTGTTTTCCAGTTGGGTGGCAAACCACCCGAAATATTTTTAACACCCACTGAATTGAACGATCATTTAGAGGGAAATCGAGATTCAATTACATATATTTGGTTCAAGGATGCCGAGGAGAGAAGTGATATTCGCATTGTGAGCCATATTCAGCTCGACTAACTTTTTTAATCAAACTTCAACCCCCCTTCTCGTCATATTTTCAAAAATAACGCATCGCATTAAGTGATGTCATGAAAATGTCGATACTGGTGAGTATCTAAATGTAATTCATCTGTATTTATTGGTCCCGTATTTATGAAACTGAGTGTTCGTACTAAAGTAATTATCCCAAGTCTTATTCTGATCGTAGCTATCCTGTCACTGGGGTTTATGGCGAGCACTACATTGAATAACAGTAAAACTGTCAATGAAAGACTTACCGCAATGTACCATGTACTTGAAGAACTGTATTCTCTGGAGGTCACTAACAGCCAGTTTTTTTATGCTTACCTCGATCTTGCATCAGCAGGTCACCTATCTGAGAAAGACACGTTGAATCAATTGGCATCAAGCATTGAACAATCAATTGCTAATTTGAATGCGATGCCCGCAGTGACGGGTGAGGAACGCGAGCTGCTGCAGTTGATTAAAACCACGCATAAATATGCCATGAATGATGTAGAGCAACTCGATAAAATAATAAAGGATGGCTCCGGAAAGAGCGACCTGCAATATATCAATGAATTCTATTTTCAAAATATCGAGCCTATAAGCCAGAATATCAATGAATGGCGCAACTCCGATAAAAAAATCGTAAAAAAATTGCGTGCAGATCTTGATCGCCACATCAATCAGTTCAAGACATATGTATTGATACTGATAACGGTGGTGATGGCGACGTTCCTATTTACTGTGTGGTGGAATCACCATGTCATGACACGTCCTATCATGGCAATCAGCCGTGTCGTATCTCATTTTGCAAAAAACAATCTTGAAGAAAAAATCGCCATCAAAACCAACGATGAACTGGGGGTGCTGGCGGATGATATCAATCAAATGGCAGTCAGCCTGACATCCATGCATGAGAAGCTTGAAAAATCTGCGAACATTGACCCTTTAACGGGCGCTCTCAACAGGCGTACACTGGATAGTATTTTTAATCATGAGATAGAAAAGGTCAGGCGGAACAAAAAAATGATGGCAGTTGCCGTGCTGGATATCGATCACTTCAAAAAAATAAATGATAATTACGGTCACCATGCGGGCGACCACGTGCTGGCTGATACATCTAACCTTATCAAAAAGCATTTGCGGCAATCTGATTACAGCTTCCGTATAGGTGGAGAGGAATTCATGTTGCTGCTGTCTTCAGAAAGCACAGATGATTCGCTGGCTACAGTGGAGCGTATCCGCCTGGCGATCGCAAAGGCTCCGGTTACATTTGAGCAACACTCCATAACTGTAACCGCGAGCATTGGTGTTTCGCATTTCCCGCATGATGGCGAGGATCAGGATGAACTAGGAAAACTGGCCGATACAGCGTTATACATGGCAAAAAAAGCAGGGCGCAATCGGACAATCATTTTTCGAGGTGGAGACAGTGATACGCAAAGGAATAACAATTCAGGGGCGGGTCAACTTTAAGTGCCTAAGTGGGTCAATTTTGCATGCTCATTGACACACACACCAATTGAAACGTTTGCAGACTTCCGACAAAACATCCAGATAATCCCTGCGATCCCGATCATCGCGGTAAATAGCCTTTCGACCATCTCCCCGTGATGTCACGTGGTACAACGCACCAGAA
>Ga0316204_10005914_pt1 | contig 19527 bp, 13 predicted proteins | sample 6monrhotite_MG_2_FD_205661 | JGI IMG/M metagenome (GOLD analysis project Ga0316204, IMG submission 205661) | Microbial mat bacterial communities from mineral coupon in-situ incubated in ocean water Damariscotta River, Maine, United States -... | ecosystem: Environmental > Aquatic > Marine >...
TGCCGCGCTGGGTAGTGAAAGGGGCTGCTTGGCCGTCCCCGGAAACGCCGGGGTCGGTGATGATGAACTGGATGTATTTGCCAGCCTTGACGCCGCCGGTGATGGTAACCGCGCGCTGTAGCATCCCGTTGTCGGAGACGCCGTCGACACAGGATATTGCTGTTGCGCCAATGCTGGCGGCAGATGGACAGCTTGCGGAAATCGAACCGTTGTTGACTGTGTAGCTATCGAATGGAATCGGCGATCCGGCGTAGGCCTGACTACCGATCAGTCCATAGGCCCCTAGTACGACAACGGCTTGTATTTTATTTGCTCTGGTTAGCTGCAGCATTGCTAACTCCACTGAATATATTCCTAGCATCTTGAACGGCGATTCATACGATAAATGGACGTTCTCCCAAACTAACCAGCTATATCCGCCACCCCGATCTAAGTCCCTTAAATCATTAGGATGACTGGAATTGACTATAACATTTCCGGGTATTTGAGTAAAGCATAGGGCGCCGGTCACCATTAGGGAATGAATTCGGGCCGGAGTGGTGATAATATAGCGTGCCTGCCGGAGTACCCTATGGCTTGAATTAGCTGGATTTCCCAGTACATAGCGCAACTTTTCGTGCGTCCTTGTCTGCCGAGGGTCAGCGCTTTCGCAGGCTTAAAGAATACTTAACAAAAAGGTCTGGAAACGATTGATTACTGATCATAATGGAAGTGGCATAGGCGAAATTCTCTCGACGAACATCGAAGAGGAGATGAAGCAATCCTACATGGAATATGCCATGAGTGTGATTGTGGGGCGCGCGCTTCCAGATGTCCGGGATGGCTTGAAACCCGTCCATCGTCGCGTGCTCTATGCCATGCATGGACTCAATAACGACTGGAACAAGGCCTATAAGAAATCGGCGCGTATCGTCGGTGACGTCATCGGTAAATATCATCCGCACGGCGATTCGGCGGTCTATGACGCCATCGTTCGCATGGCCCAACCCTTTTCATTGCGCTACCCATTGGTTGATGGCCAGGGTAACTTTGGCTCCGTCGATGGCGACTCACCTGCGGCCATGCGTTATACCGAGGTCCGGATGGCCCGCATCGCGCATGAACTGCTGGCCGATCTCGACAAGGAGACCGTGGATTTCTCGCTGAACTACGACGAGAGCGAACGGGAACCGGTCGTGCTGCCGGCAAAGATCCCGAATTTGTTGGTTAATGGTTCGTCCGGCATCGCGGTGGGGCTCGCGACGAATATTCCGCCGCATAATCTTGTCGAGATTATCGACGGCTGTTTGATGTTAATCGATGACCCCATGGCGTCAATTGATGACCTCATGACGGTGATTCCCGGTCCGGATTTCCCAACGGCAGCCATGATCAATGGCGTGAGCGGGATCCATGAGGCCTATCGCACCGGACGTGGCCGCATCTATATCCGCGCCCGAGCCCGGATCGAGGAGATGGAGCAGAGCGGACGACAGCGCATCGTCGTCACTGAGTTGCCCTACCAGGTCAACAAGGCCCATTTGCTAGAGAAAATTGCTCAGTTGGTCAGAGAAAAGCGTATCGAGGGCATTAGCGAGCTGCGTGACGAATCCGACAAGGACGGCATGCGCATGGTCATTGAACTGCGGAGAGGCGAGGTCGCCGAGGTCGTGCTCAATAACCTTTATCAGCATACCCAGCTACAGAACGTTTTTGGCATTAATGTCGTTGCCTTGATCGATGGTCAGCCCCGTCTGCTCAATCTTAAGGAGACCCTTGAGGCCTTTATACGACACCGGCGAGAGGTCGTTACCCGTCGCACGATCTTTGATTTGCGCAAGGCCCGTGATCGCGCCCATATCCTCGAAGGATTGACCGTTGCGCTTGCCAATATCGATGAGATCATTGCCCTGATCAAGGCCGCTCCTGGTCCCGCGCAGGCAAAGGAACAGTTGATGACGCGTGAATGGTCGCCGGGTCCGATCGAGGCCTTGTTGAGCAGGAGCGACGCCGCGCAACCGGAGGATATCGGACCGGGACTCGGGCTTAGAGAACAAGGTTATCGCCTTTCGGTCGTACAGGCGCAGGCCATACTCGACTTGCGTCTGCATCGTCTTACCGGTTTGGAGCAGGATAAGATCCAAAAGGAATATGGCGAGATCCTTGAGCTGATCACGGATTTGCTCGGGATTTTGGGCAGTCCGGATCGTCTCATGTCGGTAATCCGTGAGGAACTTCTGGCCATACAGGCCCAGTACGGTGACAAACGCCGTACTGAGATCCTGCAGGATCGCCTCGACCTTACGCTTGAGGATCTGATCAGCGAAGAAGACGTGGTCGTGACGCTATCGCGCAGCGGTTACGCGAAGTCTCAAGCCTTGTCTGCGTATCAGGCACAGCATCGCGGCGGGCGCGGTAAATCTTCGACGACGATGAAAGAGGACGATTTCATCGACAAGCTTTTCGTGGCCAGCACCCATGACACGCTGTTGTGTTTCTCGAGCGAGGGCAAGGTCTATTGGATGAAGGTCTATGAGGTCCCTCAGGCCAGTCGGAACGCCCGTGGACGACCCATCGTCAACTTGCTGCCCCTTTCCGAAGATGAGCGCATCACGGCCTTGCTGCCGATTCGCGAATACGACGATCAACATTACGTCATTATGGCTACCGAGGCGGGGGTCATCAAAAAGACCTTGCTTACGGACTTTTCGCGTCCGCGATCCAACGGCATCATAGCTGTGGACCTCAATGAAGGCGATCACCTCGTTGGCGTTGATATGACCGATGGAAGTAAGGACATCATGCTTATGAGCAGCTCCGGCAAGGCCATACGCTTTGCCGAAGCCGGGGTTCGCCCGATGGGTAGAACGGCCCGTGGTGTCCGTGGCATTCGCCTGCAAAAAGGACAGACTGTCATCTCCCTGCTGATCCTGGACCAGGAAGGCGATGTCCTGACCTTGACCGAGAACGGTTACGGAAAACGTACTTCGATCGACGAATATACCCGTCGTGGCCGAGGCGGGCAGGGCATCATGTCGATTCAGACTTCCGAGCGAAACGGCCAGGTAGTGGGTGCCGCATTGGTCCGCGATGACGATGAGATCGTCCTGATCTCGGATGCCGGGACCCTGGTGCGTACCCGGGTCGAGGAAATATCACGTCTGGGGCGCAACACTCAAGGTGTACGTATTATTCGCCTGGGCGCAAAGGAGCGTTTGGTGGATGTCGTACGCGCCGCTCAGATTGAGGGGCTGTCCGACGATGAGGTGCTTGACGATCCTGAGATGCCAACTGATGTTGGCGCAGAATGATCGACTGTTTTTTTATGAAAATCAACGAGTAAGGAGTTATTGATGAGCAGGGTTTTTAACTTCAGCGCAGGTCCGGCGATGCTGCCACAAGCCGTTCTTGAGCAGGCTATGGCGGAGATGCTGGACTGGCAGGGCAGTGGCGTGTCCGTTATGGAGATGAGTCATCGCGGAAAGGAGTTCGTGTCCATTGCCGAGAAGGCGGAGACCGATCTGCGCTACTTGCTCAATATCAGCGATGACTACAAGGTGTTATTCCTGCAGGGCGGGGCCAGCAGCCAATTTGCCATGGTGCCCATCAACCTGCTCGGCGCCAAGACCACGGCGGACTATCTAAACACCGGGCAGTGGTCGAAAAAGGCCATCGCCGAAGCGCGCCGGTATTGCGAAGTCAATGTTGCTGCCAGCTCCGATGATTCGGGGTTTACGACCATTCCGGATCGCGATCGGTGGCAGTTGAACCCCGGCGCAGCCTATTTGCACTACACGCCCAATGAGACGATAGGTGGTCTGGAGTTTCAGGCGATCCCCGATTGCGGCGACGTGCCGCTGGTTGCCGATATGTCCTCGACATTACTATCTCGGCCAATCGATGTCTCCCGTTTTGGGGTCATCTACGCCGGCGCTCAGAAGAACATCGGGCCAGCTGGACTGACCGTGGTTATTGTGCGTAACGATCTGATCGGCAACGCCAAGGCCGAGATGCCTGCCATGTTCGATTACCAGACTCACGCCGACAACGACTCCATGTACAACACGCCGCCGACGTACAGTTGGTATCTTGCGGGGCTTGTATTCGCCTGGCTGCGCGACCTCGGTGGCTTGGAGGGTATGGCCGCCATCAATCAACGCAAGGCTGAAAAGCTTTATGGCGCCATCGATGATTCCGATTTCTATCAAAATCCGGTCGACCCCCGTTATCGCTCGTGGATGAACGTCCCGTTTACGCTGGCTGACGACGCGCTTGACGCCACCTTCCTGTCAGAAGCCAAGGTCGCGGGACTGCAGACCCTCAAGGGACATCGTTCCGTGGGGGGCATGAGGGCCAGCATCTATAATGCCATGCCTGAGGCCGGCGTCGATGCCTTGGTCGCCTTTATGGCTGATTTTGCTACCCGGAAGGGCTGAGCGGATCTCATTTTCCAGGGAAGGAAATAGCGACTAAACAGGAAGATTATTCATGTATAAGGTTTTGACTCTAAATAATATATCTGTTGACGGGTTGGCTAAGCTGCCCAGAGAACGTTATCAAGTTGGCGCGGATGTCGAAGACCCTGATGTGATCCTCTTGCGATCGTTTAAGATGCACGACCAGCCGATTCCACCGTCGCTCAAGGCCGTCGCGCGCGCCGGCGCCGGCGTCAACAATGTGCCTGTTAACGTGCTGACGGAGATGGGTATTCCTGTATTCAATGCCCCGGGCGCAAATGCCAACGCCGTCAAGGAATTGGTTCTTGCGGGCATGCTTCTGGCTTGTCGCAATATCTGTCAGGCCTGGGATTTCGTCCGTCATCTCGAGGGTGATGACGCTAGCTTGATGAAACAGGCCGAGGCGGGTAAGAAGCAGTTTGTCGGCTTTGAGCTGCCGGGACGAACGCTGGGCGTCATTGGCCTCGGTGCGATCGGCGTCATGGTTGCCAATGCGGCCCGAGCGTTAGGCATGGACGTCATTGGCTATGACCCCAAGATTACGGTACAAAGCGCCTGGCGCTTATCCGCCGATGTGCGGCAGGCCGTCAGCGTCGCCGACCTGTTGGCGCAGTCGGACTTTGTCACATTCCATGTTCCCCTTATTGAAAGCACCAAGCACCTGATCAACCGCGAGAGCATCCGTGGCATGCGGGACGGCGCGGTTATCCTGAACTTCTCGCGTGACGGGATTGTGGATCGAGAGGCCGTGGCCGAGGCTCTGAATGTCGGCAAGCTGTATAGCTACGTCTGCGATTTTGCGAATAATGCGCTTAAGGACCATGAACGCGTGATCATCCTGCCGCATCTGGGTGCGTCTACCCGGCAGGCCGAGGACAATTGCGCAATCATGGTTGCCGAGCAGGTGCGGGACTTCCTGGAAAACGGCAACATTCATAACTCGGTCAATTTTCCCGAGGCCGTGATGCCCATGTCGAACGGGATGCGTATCGCCATTGCCAATGCCAATGTCCCCAATATGGTCGGACAGATCTCCACTGCAATGGCGGCGGCCGACCTCAACATCATTGACCTGCTCAACAAGTCCCGAGACCAGATCGCCTATACGCTCGTGGATGTCGACAAGGTGGTGCCGACAGATGTGGTTGACAAGCTTCGCGCGATTGACGGCGTACTCAACGTGCGCCTGATTCCATAAGCGAGGGAGGTGACGGTGATGACCGATTCCGATGCATTGCAGAAGGTTCGTGGCAACATCGATCGTATCGATCGTCAGCTACAAGAACTGATCACCGAGCGCGCCAGGTTCGCCTGCGAGGTCGCACGCATTAAGCAGGTTGACGGCGACACCTCGGATTACTACCGCCCTGAGCGTGAAGCCCAAGTCCTGGAGACCGTCCGTAGCCGTAATGAAGGTCCGCTTGAAGATGAGGCTATGGTGCGTCTGTTTCGCGAGATCATGTCGACCTGTCTGCACCTTCAACACCCGATGTCGGTCGCCTATTTGGGGCCACGAGGGACCTTTACCGAGGCCGCCGCCCTAAAACACTTCGGCCATGCCGTTGAGGCCACTCCGCTTGCCGGAATTGATGCTGTGTTCCGCGAGGTCGAATCCGGGAGCGTCCACTATGGCATCGTGCCTATTGAGAATTCGACGGAGGGCGTGGTTAATCATACCCTGGACCTGTTCGTGCGTTCCCCGTTAAAGATCTGTAGCGAGATAGAGCTGCGGATCCATCATAACCTCATGGGAAGGCAGGCGGATCTGTCGGCTGTGCACAAGGTCTATGGTCACCAAATGGCGCTTGCTCAGTGCCGTAACTGGTTGGATACCCACCTACCCAGGGCTGAGCGCATCACCATGAGCAGCAATGCCGAGGCTGCGCGGAAGGCGGCGGCTGATGCTGCCGCCGGCACACTGGACTCGGCTGCCATCGCCGGCAAGGATGCCGCAGGGATTTATGGCCTGCCGATCCTCGTTAAGAACATCGAAGACGCCCCAGACAATACCACGCGTTTTCTCGTCATCGGTCGTAACTCACCGAAGCGCAGCGGCCAGGACAAGACCTCGCTCATGTTGGCGACGACCAATAAGTCCGGGGCCCTGGTACGACTGTTGGAGCCGCTGGCAAGGCGCGCAATCTCCTTGTCGCGAATCGAATCCCGTCCCTCGCATCAAGGCACTTGGGAATATCTATTCTTCATTGATATCTCCGGTCACATTGAGGATAACAATGTCATTGAGGCCGTTCGAGATCTCGAGGCCGAGACCACTCTTGTAAAGGTCCTGGGCTCCTACCCCAAGGCGATCCTCTGAGGCGACCTTCAGGTTGCGAGACTTCATTGAAAGACCCGAGTGTGATTAGTCAGCGTCTTACCATTATCGGCGTCGGCCTCATCGGTGGTTCGCTGGCCCGTTCCTTGCGCGCGGCCGGAGCCTGCGGCGAGATCGTTGGCCACGGCCGGGATAAGCAAAACCTGCAACTCGGGGTTGATTTGGGGGTCATTGACCGTTTCGAGACCGATTTATCGCGGGCGGTCGCTGGTGCCGACCTGATTGTGCTGGCCGTGCCGTTGAGCGCTATGGCCGATATATTGGGTAAACTGGCTGGACAACTGGCGCCGGGTGCGGTGGTGACTGATGTCGGCAGCGCCAAGGCCAATGTCGTTCGGGACGCAAGTCTGTTGGGCGAGGCGTTTCCCCATTTTGTACCGGCTCATCCCATAGCCGGTACCGAGAAGAGCGGCGTTGGGAGTTCGGTCCCGGACCTGTTTCGCAATCACTACACGATTCTGACGCCTGTCCCAGAGACAAATCGCGACGCTATCACGCGCATTCAGCGCATGTGGGAGATCGTGGGCGCACGGACGGTTACGATGGATGTCGAACAACACGACCGTATCCTGGCTGATACGAGCCATCTGCCGCATATGTTGGCCTTCGCGCTGGTCGACTATCTGTCCCGGCAAGACGGTGACGATTCGTTTCGCTACGCGGCTGGAGGGTTCGCCGACTTTACGAGAATTGCCTCCAGCGACCCGGTCATGTGGCGGGATATCTGCCTCTCGAATGGTAACGCGATCCGAGGCGCCTTGAAGGGCTATATGGATACCTTGGCGCGCATCGACCGTTATCTGGCTAGCGCCGACGGCGCGGCCCTCTTAAAATGTTTCTCCGATGCCAAACAACGGCGCGACCGATTTCTATCCGAGCGCGCGGCTGCTATGGGCAAGGTTCAAGACGGTATAAACGATGACTGACAAGGGCAATATTGAATATCGAGCCGCTCCAGGCGGTAGCCTCAACGGAAATGCCCGAGTCCCGGGCGATAAATCCGTCTCTCATCGCTCGATCATGTTGGGCGCGCTTGCCGACGGAGTGACGGAGATCGAGGGTTTTCTGGAAGGCGAGGATAGCCTGGCGACCCTGAGGGCTTTTCGGGACATGGGCGTTGTGATCTCGGATCCCGACGCCGGACGCGTCGTTGTTCAAGGCGTGGGCCTCCATGGGCTGAATGCCCCGAAGCAGGCGCTGGATCTAGGTAACTCAGGTACCTCCATGCGTCTCATCGCTGGCCTCATGGCCGGGCAGGACTTTGACTGCACGCTCGTTGGAGACACCTCTCTCAGCAGGCGGCCCATGCGCAGGGTATCCGATCCATTGACGGAAATGGGCGCTCAAATCGAGACCGGTATCGAGGGCACGCCACCGTTGCACATTCATGGAGGAGGCATTCTCCATGGCATCGACTACGATATGCCTGTCGCGAGTGCCCAGGTCAAGTCATCGCTATTATTGGCGGGGCTCTATGCACAGGGGGTTACACGGGTAAAGGAACCTGCAGTTACGAGGGATCATACAGAGCGCATGCTGGAAGCCTTTGGCTATCCCGTGCAACGTGAAGACGGCTGCGTCAGCGTGATGGGCGGAGGCCGTCTGCGTCCCACTGCGATCAATGTGCCGGGCGATATTTCCTCTGCAGCCTTCTTTATCGTCGGCGCGAGTATCGCGCCAGACTCCGATATTCTTCTGCAGGGGATCGGGATCAACCCAACACGGACCGGGGTTATCGATATCATGCGCTTGATGGGTGCACGGATCGATTTGCAAAATGAGCGTCTCGAAGGCGGCGAACCGGTTGCAGATATTCACGTCCTCTCGTCGACGCTCGTGGGGATTGATATCCCGGAGGCGCTGGTGCCGCTGGCGATCGACGAATTCCCTGCAATCTTTGTCGCAGCGGCGTGTGCTCGTGGGACGACGCGTCTGCGTGGCGCACGAGAGTTACGCGTCAAAGAAAGCGATCGCATCCAGGTCATGGCGGAGGGTCTTCAGGCCCTGGGAGTCGATGCGATACCCACACCTGATGGAATGATCATAAACGGCGGCGACCTTCGAGGAAGCAGAGTCGATAGTCATGGTGATCATCGGATTGCGATGTCTTTTGCGATGGCCGCATTGCGTGCCAAGGGAGAGATTGTGATCGATGACTGTCAGAATGTGGCAACCTCGTTCCCTGGGTTTCCAGAGCTCGCCGGTTCACTGGGTCTACAGCTTGCGGCGGTCCATGCCGATGAATGATTCTAGCGCGTCAGTGATCGCCGTCGATGGTCCCAGTGCATCAGGCAAAGGCACGATAAGCCGCCGGGTCGCGCGCGAGCTCGGCTTTCATCTGCTTGACAGTGGGGCACTCTACCGCTTGGCGGGATTCGCCGCGGAGGAACGTCATATCGCCCTGGATGATGGCCCATCCGTCGCCGCAATGCTGGACCGCCTGGACATCATGTTTAGTGATGAAGACCTGAGTAATCAGGACGGCGTGGTTTACCTTGACGGGCGCCGATTGGGGCCAGAATTACGTACTGAAGAGGCGGGTCGAGCGGCCTCCAAGGTAGCGAGTTTGCCTGAGGTCAGAGCCGCCTTGGTCGATCGGCAACGCGCCTTCCATCGGGCGCCGGGGCTGGTTGCGGATGGCCGTGATATGGGGACCATTATATTCCCTCAAGCGAGCCTCAAGATCTTTTTGGACGCCTCCCCCGAAGAACGCGCGACAAGGCGCTATAAGCAGTTGAGAGGAAAGGGAATAGATGTTAGTCTAACGACCCTTTTGTCCGACATTGAAGCGCGTGATGCGCGTGATCGGGGCCGGGAAACGGCACCGCTCACGGCGGCAGAGGATGCGCGCGTCATCGACACGAGCAAAATGGGTATCGATGAGGTCGTTAATTCCGTCCTCGAATTATGGCGGTCCGAGTAAGACTAGGGACCGATTTGGTGCCTGGGACGATCTTAGTGGTCGCCCTAGGCTAAAACATGAACCGCATTCCTGCCTGCAGGGGTGCCACAACTTGTATGGCCGTTCTTTAAGTGATGCCTATATGGGCGATGTCTATATGGGATCCGTTAATCGGAAACGGTCGGGACCAGTAACACATGAGTGAAAATTTCGCAGAACTGTTTGAAGAAAGCCTTGCCGAAAAACAGATGAGCCCTGGGGCCATCGTTTCCGGCGCCGTCGTCGACATCACGCCCGATTTCGTGGTTGTTAATGTTGGCCTCAAGTCCGAAGGGATCATTCCCGTAAGCCAGTTTTTCAATTCCGAAGGCAAGGTCGAAGTTTCCGTAGGCGACAGCGTCGAAGTTGCGCTGGAGGCCTTTGAAGACGGTTTTGGCGCGACCCGCCTATCTCGAGAAAAGGCCAAACGCGCCCAGCAGTGGGATCTCCTTGACAAGGCACTTGAAGCTGACGAAATCGTCAAGGGTGTCCTGACCGGCAAGGTCAAGGGTGGTTTTACGGTGGAGATCGGCGAGATTCGCGCCTTCCTGCCGGGTTCCCTGGTCGATGTCCGGCCTGTGCGTGACCTGTCGCACCTTGAGGGTAAAGAGCTCGAGTTTAAGGTTGTGAAGATTGACCGTCAGCGCAATAACATCGTTGTGTCGCGTCGTGCCGTGGTCGAACACGAAACCAGCGCCGAACGTGAGGCCCTGCTGGCCAACCTTCAGGATGGCCAAGTACTCAAGGGTATTGTTAAGAACCTGACCGATTATGGCGCCTTTATCGACCTCGGTGGCATTGATGGCCTTTTGCATATCACCGATATGTCCTGGAAACGTATCAAGCAGCCGTCCGATATCGTCAACATCGGTGACGAGATCGACGTCAAGATCCTCAAATTTGACCGTGAGCGTAACCGTGTCTCGCTCGGCCTCAAGCAGCTTGGTGAGGATCCATGGAGCAATCTCTCGCGTCGTAATCCGGTGAGTAGCATTGCCTTCGGTAAGGTCACCAATATCGCTGACTATGGTTGCTTTGTTGAGATCGAAGATGGTGTTGAAGGCCTTGTTCACGTCTCTGAGATGGATTGGACGAACAAGAACATCCATCCCTCCAAGGTCGTTCATCTGGGCCAGGAAGTTCAGGTTAAGGTGCTCGATATCGATGAGGAAAGGCGCCGAATCTCCCTGGGGATGAAGCAGTGCATGTCCAATCCCTGGGAGGACTTTGCCGGCACCCATAACAAGGGCGATCGTGTGAAGGGCGTTATCAAGTCCATTACCGATTTCGGTATCTTTGTGGGACTCGACGGCGCAATTGATGGCCTGTTGCACCTCTCAGATCTGTCCTGGGCTGAAAACGGGGAAGATAACGTCCACAACTATGCCAAGGGCGACGAGATTGAGGCGGTCATCCTGGCCATTGATCCTGAGCGGGAGCGTATTTCCCTGGGCGTCAAGCAACTGGAGCGCGATCCCTTCGAACTCTACGTCGCCGATCACCCCAAGGGGTCGATTGTGACGGGTAAAGTCGCTTCCGTGGATGCGCGTGGCGCCACGATTTCTCTGGGCGAGAGCATTGACGGCTATCTGCGCGCCTCCGAGATCTCGCGTGAGCGAGTCGAGGATGCTCGTACGGTCCTCAGCGAGGGTGATGAGATCGAGGCGCGTTTTGTTGCCGTTGATCGTAAGAACCATAGCATTATGTTGTCCATTAAGGCTAAGGATGTCCAGGAAGAGGCTGAGGCCATCAAGGAATATTCAAAGTCGGCTGACGACACAGGAGCCGGTACGGCAACCTTGGGTGACCTTATCAAGGAGCAGATGAACAACCGCTGATCTTCTGCGATTGTTTATGGCGCCCCGTGAGGGGCGCCATAAACATACCTTGGATCTGGAATCGGGTGTAAATACATCGAAACAGGGTTTTAGGCAAGAATGACGAAATCTGAATTAATTGAGATTATTGCCGAGAGACAGATGCACCTCTCTGATAAGGATGTGGAGTTCGCCGTCAAGTCAATGATTGATCATATGGCTCAGGCCCTATCGAGCGGTGAACGAATCGAGATCAGAGGCTTTGGAAGTTTTTCCTTACACTTTCGCCCGCCTCGGGTCGGTCGTAATCCGAAGACCGGGGAGGCTGTTACTCTGCAGGGAAAATACGTCCCTCATTTCAAGCCGGGCAAAGAGCTTAGGGCGCGCGTCAATACAGAGTAGTCTGGATTCATGAGTTTTTAGAGATTTTCGGACCGCCGGTCTCGAAACATACCTCCGATGTGCTTCGGCGGGGTTCGACAAAACAACGTCCGTTCATACCAGAGGCGTGTTAGTATTTGAGGCGAGGGGAGCGACCTGATTCTCAGGCCGCAATTTATGCGATGCTGCGGTAGAGGAATGTCTCGATGGCGCGAATCATAAGTCTGTTTTTCGTTCTAATAATCCTATCTTTTGGTCTGTTTTTTGGTCTACTCAATGCCAATGAAGTAGAGATCAACTACTACCTTGACGTAACTACGCTTCCCTTGTCCGTGATCATTGTCGGATCATTGATTGTTGGCGCAGTACTGGGCGCAATTGCCAGTGTTGGGATTGTCTTCAGACAAAAGAGGCAACTGGGTCGACTGCGCAGGAAGTTGGGCCGCATTGACGAAGGGACCCCGGCCATCCAGAAACCTATCTGACCCCCATGAATGAGCTGTCCTGGCCGCTGTTGCTGCTGGCGATGGTTATCGGCGCCATTCTGGCTCTGGTTATTACCCATAGAAGACAGCTCAGACGCGTATCCACCGGCAGCTATCCGCAAGGCTACGTGCAGGGTGTGCAAGACCTTTTCAGCAATCAGCCTGACAAGGCCGTGGCGGTTTTTATGAAAATGCTCGAGCTTGACCCTTCTACGGTTGAGCCGCACTTTGCGCTTGCCACGCTGTTTCGGCGAAAAGGCGAGGTCGAACGGGCGATCAGAATCCACCAGAATTTAATCTCCCGGCAAGGGCTCGAGACCGAGCATCGGCACCGCGCCCTGGAGGGGCTGGCTAGAGATTATCTACATGCCGGCCTGCTCGATCGCGCCGAGACCATCGCTAATAACTTGCTTGAGAACGACCCCAGGAACCAGGCTGGAATGCGGATTCTGTTATCCGTCTTTGAGCTGGAGAGCGAGTGGGAAAAAGCGATTGTCGTTGCGGAGAAACTGCTGGCTAGCGGTGGCCTATCGCCGACCATTCTTGCTCAGTATTATTGCGAGCTTGCCGAGGTCCATCGTCATGCCGGTGCCGATTCGGCAGCGCGGAGGGCGATCAAGCATGCCCTGAGCCAGGATGATACCTGTCCACGCGCAGGCATGATACTCGGCGATATCGAGTTGGCGGCTGGTCATCACAAGGCGGCTATCCGCAATTATCAACGTGTCGCCTGGAAGTCTCCCGATTATCTATCCGAGATCGTGGCGCCCCTGCTGATATGCCTCGAACGTTCCGATGCGCCACCGGCTACCTTCGCCACGCTCAAAAAGCTCGTCCTTGAGCAATCGGCCGTCGACCCGGTACTGCAGATTACTGAGTTTTTGATCAGCCAGGGTGATGAGGTGGAAGCGGGCGCATATATTCGCGGTTTCCTGCAGAACACGCCATCGTTGGAAGGTCTGCGCTATCTCATCGATCAAAAACCCGAGGGCGCATGCAACCATGATGAAACCCAATTGGTTATTGAGGGATCAATCTATAAACTGTCATCCGACTGCAAACGCTATCGTTGTGAAAAATGTGGATTTTCGGGTCAAAAACTCCATTGGCAATGTCCCAGCTGCAGGATTTGGGGTCAAACCCGACCCATTTGAGATCCGTAACGCACGCCCACCATCATAGAGACGTCGTCATATGCATCGAATAAACAGTCTCGGCCCCAGAGTCATCGTTGCGGTCGATTTGCCGTCCAGGGGACAGGCCTTGGCGCTTGCGGATCGCCTGGACCCGACACTCTGTCGCCTGAAGATCGGCAAGGAGTCATTCACCCGGTGTGGCCCCAGCTTGGTCGAGGAACTTCAGGGACGCGGGTTTGAAGTCTTCCTTGACCTTAAGTTTCATGATATTCCCAATACCGTAGCCAGCGCGTGTCGAGCCGCCGCAGAACTCGGAGTCTGGATGGTTAACGTCCATGCCAGCGGGGGACGGAGAATGATGGAGGCCGCTGCCGACGCAGTGTCCGGTTTCCAGCGGCGGCCGCTATTGATTGCTGTGACAATCCTGACCAGTCTCTCCGAGGCTGAGCTTGAGGAAGTGGGATTCTCGGCCGGAGTTGGGGTAACGGTTAACCGACTTTCGGGCTTGGCCCAAGCCTCCGGTTTGGATGGTGTCGTGTGTTCCCCGCGGGAGGCAGCCGTGCTACGCAAAAATTTCGGTGACCATTTCGCCCTGGTGACACCGGGTGTTCGACCTGCAGGGGGTTCCGTAGACGACCAACACCGAATCATGACGCCAAGAGAGGCCGTCGACCAAGGCGCGAGCTATCTGGTGGTTGGGCGGCCTATCACCAGGGCCGATGCGCCTGAAGCGGTTCTTAGATCCATCGCCTCCGAGATCGCTTGACCCGTTAGTCCGTTCCAAATATTACACATTTGTCAATATTCACAAAAGTGTAATATAATGCACATTCTTGGCGGTAACGAAAACGCGCACATCAAGCGTCCCGCCGCCATACCGACGTTATCGGATGACCAGGAAGAGTATCTGTCGCCCAAGAATGGGCCTTACTTGGATAAACCTGGGATATAGAGAAAATGTGCAAAATCGGGATATATAGCGAAAGTACCTTCCCTTTTGATCGTTATCGGTCAGCCATCTTCCGTATCCACGAGCTGTGTGGATGGAACCCGCCGTAGGCATGTATTTATGTGATTGACACCCGTTGACGGGCTTCAGTTACGTCTATTACCTCCATAAAGGAGGGGTGCCTCTAGTTTCCGGCTGATGTTCATACCGGGCTTGCGAGACGGTTTATATATTTTAAGCGATGGTAAGTGATTGAGGGGCTGGCGGTGTATGGTGCTGGCGGTATCTATTTAAGAAAGTTTGGCGGCTGCAATTGCCGATCCTTCATGGCGGTTGCGCTGCTCGTCGCGATGTCGTCGACGTCGTTTCGCGTCAACGCATCCGGCACCACAAACGCGGGCGCGGAGCCCGTGTTCGATTTCGCGCAACGACCCATTCAGTTTATCCCCAATGAAGGGCAGTTCGATCCGCGGGTTCGCTTCTACGAACAGGGTCCATCCCACGCAACCTATTTCGCCCAGACAGGAGTCTACCAAGCCATTGGTTTTCTCGGGGCAGAGAAACATGGACGTCAGCGCTCCCAGGTAAGACTCTCTTTCCAAGGGATGAATCCGGATGCAAAACTCCAGTCAGCGACCAAATTAGCTGCCCGTGTCAATTATTATACTGGGCGGGGGCATCCCAAACACAAGGCAAAACTGACCGGGTTACCAACCTATGGCTCGGTATGGTATCGATCGGTCTACCCGGGTGTGGACGTCCGTTTTCATGGTGATCAGGGGGCTCTGGAATACGATATCCATATCGCACCAGGCTCTTCACCCGAGCGAGTCGTCATGCAATATGACGGGGCTCGCGCGGTTTCGATAACGTCTGATGGCCAACTTGCCGTCGACTTGGACGGCGGGCGAATCCTGCAGGCGGCGCCTTTCGCCTATCAGGTAGTGGCGGGGAAACGAGTTCAGATTCCGGCTCGTTACCACCTTGAGTCCGCAAATGATCAACATCCACCGACCTACGGGTTCGCGTTGGCGAAGTATGACCGTTCACGCCCGTTGATCATCGATCCAGTCATCGTGAGTTCAGGCTATCTGGGTGGTAGCGAAGATGACACAGCGAACGCGATAGCAACCGATGCAGCTGGCAATCTCTACGTTACCGGGAGTACTTGGTCGATGGACTTTCCGACCCTGATGGCCCTAAAAGCAACTGCTCAGGCCGAGTATCGCGACGTCTTCGTCAGCAAATTCGATGCTTCAGGCGCATTGATCTACTCGACCTATCTGGGCGGCGGCAACATGGAGGCGGGTAACTCCATCGCGGTTGACAGCGCCGCGAACGCCTATGTCACGGGGGTGACGCTTTCTCAAAATTTTCCGGTCACCGCGCAAGCCTTTCAATCCGCGGGCGACGGGGTCTTCGAAGATGCATTCGTGGTCAAAATTGATCCGCTCGGCGGTCTACTTTATTCGAGTTATCTGGGCGGAACGCTCGACGACGAGGGTAACTCGGTGGTGGTCGATGAATCCGGCGCCAACGTGACTGTGGTTGTGGCCGGAGAGACCTGGTCACATGACTTCCCGGCCGTAAGCTCACTCTATACGGTACTTGATACCGGCAATAACCGGGATGCCTTTGTCGTGCGTATGGACCTGGGGCAAAGCGGCGCCGCAAGTATGTTGTGGTCGACCTATTTGGGTGGCGGAAATCGAGATTCCGGGGCGGGCGTTGACGTGGACGGGACCGGCAATGTTTACATCGTCGGCACGACTGAGTCGGCCGATTTTCCGGTGGTTGCCAATGGCTACCACGATCCTTTCGTTCTTGGCTTTTCCAGGGTTTTTCTGGCCCGCCTCAGCGCCAGCGGTGGTGTGCTCCAGTATGTTGCCTGTCTTGGCGGAGGTGGTGACGATATTGGTCGAGGCGTCGCGGTTGATGCGACCGGAAACGCCTACATCACGGGTTCAACCCATTCCACGAATTTCCCAACGGTCAATCCCCTTTACACTGTGCTTGATACCGGAGATAACAACGACGCCTTCGCAACAAAAATCGACACCAATGCAACAGGACTCGGCAGCATTATCTATTCCACCTATCTGGGGGGTAGCGGCCACGACGAAGGTCGGGATATCGCCATTGATGCCATGGGCGACGTCTATGTGGCGGGTTATACACGATCCGTGAACTTTCCGGTCATAGGGACGACGACGGCGCCGATGAACGCCTTGCAAGGGGACGAAGACGGTTTTGTCGTCAAGTTGGGTGCGACAGGGAGCAGCGTAATCTATTCTATCTATCTTGGGGGAACAGACGAAGACTATATCAACGGCATTGATGTCATGGGCCCTAGCGATGTCGTCTTGGTCGGACAAACCCGCTCCACCGATTTTCCTTTGCTTAACCCCTACCAATCGACGTTGCTAAATAACAACCGAAGCGCATTTCTGGTGAGGCTGCAGTGATGCGAGTTCAAGGATGGCGGAAAGCTTGTTCGCGGTCACTGATCTGGTCTTTGATCGCGTGTTTCGCGCCTCCTGGGACAGTTAACGCATCAATCTCAGCGATGAGCGTCCCTAAACAGATCAATATGCGCTATGCGCAATTGCCGTTGTCATTTGTACGCAATATCGGACAGATCGAGGGTCCGGTGCAGTATTACGAACGCGCCGAGTCTCACGCCACGTTTTTTTCGCCCGACGCCGTTCACTTCCGCTTCACGGGTACCCGGTCGCGTACCCGTGGAGATGTATTGACGCTGAGATTCCTTGGGCAGAGGTCTAACGATGCACGCAGGTTGACGGCGCGGAATCCGCTTGAAGGGCATGTTAACTATATCATGGGTCAGGACCCCAAGCGGTGGCTCTACGACATCCCGATGTTCAAAGAGGTTATATACGAGCAGGCCTTCCCCGGTACCGATATTCACTTTTACGGAAATCAACGTCAGCTTGAGTACGATATCATTCTTTCCCCGGGGACTAATCCCAATACTGTACGGTTTGCCTATGAAGGCGCCAATAATCTGAGGTTGAATGCAGCCGGAGACCTGGAGATTGTCCTTGATGGCGGCACGATCATCCAGAATCGACCTACGATTTTTCAGGAAATCGATGGTGTCAGGCATGCCGTCAGTGGGGCGTTCGAGCTGTTCGCCGAGAACCACCCTTCGAAGCGGACGACACATGCCTATGGCTTCAAGCTTGGGAACTATGACCCGAAATACCCTGTCGTCATCGATCCAATTTTGGTCTATTCCACCTATCTGGGCGGGACCCACCATGATCATGCTCACGGGATCGCAGTGGACAGCGCGGGCAACACCTATATCGCCGGCGAGACGCGGTCACTGACCTTTCCCATTGCCGCTCCGATTCAGGCAGCGATGGCCGGAGACGAGGATGCCTTTGTTACCAAATTGAACGCGAGCGGCACAGGCGTACTCTATTCGACCTATTTGGGGGGACAGAATCACGATGAGGCCTATGGTATATCTGTCGACGCGTCAGGGAATGCCTATGTATCTGGTTACACACGCTCTTCGACATTTCCGGTTTCAGCTTCAGCCTTCCAACAGTCCTTATCCCGCAATGATGATGCGTTCCTGATAGCGCTCGATCCCTCAGGGGCCTTGATGTATTCCACGTACTTGGGCGGAACTCGTAGCGACAAAAGTTTTACGAACGCCAATGATGGCACGGGGATGGTTTATCTAGGCGGGACAACAAGCTCCAGCAACTTCCCCACTGTGTCGGCCTATCAGCCGACCAGTGGGGGCGACTCGGACGCCTTTGTGGCAAAAATTGATACCACTAAGTTTGGCGCCGCCAGCCTCGTCTATTCCACTTATTTGGGTGGTAAAAAGGACGAAGAGGGCAATGGTATTGCGGTGAATACCTTGGGTGAGGTGTTTATTTCCGGAACCACGGAATCGAAAAGCACCGGCGGAACCCCATTTCCGGTGACTGCGGGAGCCTATCAGTCCTCGCTCAATGGAGAAGAGGATGCCTTTCTCACCAGGCTGTCGGCCGCCGGCAACAGCTTGATCTATTCAAGCTATCTAGGTGGAGACAAGGACGAAAAAGGTTGGGGGGTCGCGTTGAACGGGACCAGTACGGCCTATATTACGGGTGCCAGCGAGTCTAAGTCCGGTGTGGGCGCTTTCCCGACGACTGTCGGCGCTTTACAATCGACCCGGGCAGGGGAGGAAGATGCATTTTTAAGCGAAATCGATACCTCTATCGGTGGCTCATTGGGCTTGATTTATTCCACTTATATCGGTGGCAGTAACAAAGACGTGGGATATGCTGTTGCGGTTGATGGCGCGGGCAGGGCTCACGTCACCGGTTACAGTAAGGTGACAAATCAAACGCTTTTTCCCGTTACAGTCGACGCCATTCAGAGCACCTATGGCGGAAATGAAGACGCCTTTTATCTCATTCTGGATCCTGCCCAGTCGGGGACCGCCGGACTGGTTTTCTCGACTTACCTGGGCGGCAAGAAATACGATAAGGGACGCGGGATCGTTCTGGACAGCGCGGGCAACGCCTATATTACCGGCAAGACCCGATCGGACGGCACGCAGTCTTTTCCGACAACCTCCGGTAGCTTTCAGTCTTTTAGCGCCGGCAACGATGACGCCTTCATTGCCAAGATAGGCATTGCCACGAATGCGCCGCCGGTCATCGGCGCCGATCCGGCACTGACGATCTCGGGTGGCGGTGCCGTGACCTCCGGTAACGTACTCGCCAACGATACCGATCCAGAAGGGAATCCGCTCAGCGTCATTGCCCTAGATACCGCGACTGCTAATGGCGGCACGGTCGTCTATAACAACAACGGCACCTTTACCTATACGGCGGCGGCAGGTTTCGCCGGTATCGATACCTTTACCTACACCGTCAGCGATGGGGCGGGTGGCACGGTGGTCGTGACTCAGTCCGTGACGGTCAATGGCCTGCCGGTCATTGGCGTCGATCCGGCGTTGTCGGCCGCCGGGACCGGTGCCGTGACCTCCGGTAACGTACTCGCCAACGATACCGATCCA
>Ga0316204_10005915_pt1 | contig 19523 bp, 20 predicted proteins | sample 6monrhotite_MG_2_FD_205661 | JGI IMG/M metagenome (GOLD analysis project Ga0316204, IMG submission 205661) | Microbial mat bacterial communities from mineral coupon in-situ incubated in ocean water Damariscotta River, Maine, United States -... | ecosystem: Environmental > Aquatic > Marine >...
CGTTCTTGGCCAAATCCAGGCCGATTGTGGTAACTTGCATTGGGTGGCTCCTCTCATAAGCAGTTCATGTCAACTGCACTATGGCGCATTGCGACGCCGGTTGAAGCAGGAGCCATCCACCCCATCCCGCGATGTGTGAATTTGCCCATCACCTGATTTCGCGTTTGCAGCGAAAGTCCGGTCTCACGGGCCGCACCGCAGCGACAGGTGCCTCGGGTGAAAGGCAGCAATGGGCCATTCGTTACACTCAAATAAGGGAGCATCGCTCAAAGCACTCTGCGCTGCCGCAAGTCTGCTTTGAGCCCATACCGGAAGTGCCAACATTTTGCTGCGTGTGCTCGCAGAAAATTTCCGAACGCACGGCGGTAGAATCTCGCACCGCACCGTAGCGAGAAGAGCAGTCATTCATGCATGTTGCAGCGAAATCGATCATGGCAATGGCTGGGTAACTGACAAAGCAACTATCGGCTGATAGCGGAAAAATGACGAAGGTCACGGATTTAACGCGCGCCGGGTAAGCCCCCCCCAATTCGTCGCGGCTATCAGGTGACCCGCAGGCCTTTCATCTGCATTGCAGGGCCCTTAAGGATGAGTGACTTTTTATTTCCGTGATGACTGTATGCGACGACGCCATTGACTCTTTGTGGGCCGGAAGGGAGCGCTCGTTAAGCATGCGCGTGGCCTCTGTGATCTCGCCGGCTTCCAATACTGGGATCATCTCGAACCCCGCTGCGGCGATCTCATCCGCATTTTCCGACATTTCGATTAGTCGCACCATGGCCTCGTCGTCGAATTTGAGTCGCTTGCCCGCATTGATGCTATTCTTGATCTCATACAGAGCTCGGTTCGTGAGATACTGTATTCGGGCCGAAGGCCCAAAGTAATCTACCTCATCATTCCAAATCTTAACACCGGTATCAAACTGGAGAATCATTTGAGATTGCACGTGCACCAGTTCGTTGATGAAAAACTCCATCTGCCGAATATTGCTAATCTGCTGGACGTACATGTTGAAGGTTGCCGGGGTGCAGTCATCGGCCTCGGTCTGGGAAAGCACCGGTGCAGAGGCAGCTATAACGCATATGGCTGCCATCTGCGCACTGGCCAAGACCCGTCTGACGGGTCCAAAAAATATCTTTAGCATTTCTTTCACCTCATGGAAAATCGAAACCCGGCATTCCCCATTTGGTTCGCCGGTCGAACACACTACGGCCGTGCAATCCATTTAACCTAGCCCTTTCTCAGGATTTTCATGTTAGTACCGGAATACGGGCACCCGAGGGTGCCGACCCATGTTGAACCGCAGGTAACTTTGTCCGCATGTGAGACCTCTCCGACGATCGCGGCGCATAGCCGGATTGGATTCTACCGATTTAGAGCGCGCTGAAAGTCCGGTTCGGGAAAACTTGCTGCGTTGCCGCACCTTTTTGCCTGAGACACGATCAGGGCCGTCGATTTCGCTTATCAGATTTCGCCGCAGACGCATCAGGTGGCTTTGTCCCACATTGCGTGAATTCGCCGCAACCCGATTTTGCTGACGCAGCGAATGTCTCCTCTGACGGGCCGCGTTGCAGCATCGAGTGCGGATGGTGAGTGTCTGGTTACGCGCTCTGATGCAGATTTTCTCTCACCAGATTTAAAATCTGAACGAGCACGTCGAAGCAGTTGTTGGAAGCCACACCCATCGCCGCAACAGGTTCAAAAGCTTGTTCAAGAGATGTCACAAGAAACGGTCCTGCAACGACGTGATCGTGCGCTCATTGCATTCCTGTTTCCCTCTCGGATAAGCACCCCCTCGCGATCAAGAATGCAAATATGCGTCTCCTCCATGGACACATCCAAACCAGCAAAATATTCCATTGGTCAATCTCCTTTTCAATGACATGAACATCAAGAATAACAGCTGAAACTAAACGCTGGTCCTGATTACGCCATGTTGAAAAACTCCAGTTTCGGGCCTAATCGATGAACTTTTTTGCCATGCAGGCCGATTAGTGGGGTTGGCCAAACGCCATCTTAAACGCTGCTGGGCGATCGCATCACGTCTGGTTCACAATCCTATCTAACTTTCGCCGGCCGCGCGTTTCCACTGGAAAATCGTGATTTTCAGAATTTGGTGTCTTTCAACAGAGTAAGCCCTTCCAAGACATTCGCAATCAAACAATCACGCTGGAGTCCAACTGGTCGAACCGGTCAGTCATCCTAAGCACGGTCTCCTACGCTAGTGACGGCTGTTAGCATTCCGAAGCACAGCGGTCGTCCGTATTGAGCGCAACTAGCCTTCGGGTTCTGGCGTCAGTACGTTCTTGTCAATCAACTGGCGGAGGCTCTGTGCTGCTTCTGCTTGTACCCCTGGCGTGTTCAGGGCTGCCGCAAGATTTGAGACTTTCTCGCGGTAGAGTTTGGCGAGGTTCGGATGCAGGGCAGGTGGACGAAACATTTGGATGGCGTTTCGAACAACGACAATTGGTACATCGTTCCGCACGACGAAATGCTGGGTTGGAACGAATTGGCCGCCGCTCAGAGAACTGCGTCATGGCTAAAGGAGAACGCCTGCTACCAAAGCGCAACGCAGTCGAAGACATATTGGAAAGATTGCGGGCACAATCGAGCAAGCTGCGTAGACGAATGATGATGTTGATGACACCACCATTTTTAGAAATCAGCTCTTATGTCGAGTTACAGTTTCGACCATATTTCGATAGTTTTTTTGATCAACCTCAGGCCAATGATAATCGTTAATACGAGAATTGCAGAAGCCTTTGACAGAGCTATAAATTGGAAGAATTATCTCTTCGAAGCTACCGTCAGCTTGGTGAGATATACCGTCTGAATCTGATCCTTCCGTCTCCATGGTCATAGTAAATGCATTTGCCTTACGTGCCAACGACATCACATAGAACGCTGGTTCCAGGCTCAAATGGACCAATTGTTTGTCTTCGTAAGTTAGAAGCCGAGACAGGGCGATCATCGTGTCATCGATAAAGTCATTTGGCACATCTGATATATTTTCTTCGAGGCAATATTCATTGTCAGTGATTGTAAGATTGACCCAACCATGTTCCGGCGCCCCTAGAGAGAATTTCATTTCGTTAGCTCCGATCCACAAAATTACTACCAAATAGGCCCTACCCGGGGAAAGCCTATTATCTGCCGCCAAACTTGGAACACCTTGGCTCAAAAACCGTGACGGGTACAAAAAGATCAAATCACTGTCTTTTGAAATTAGCATGATTTGCGAAAGCAGGCTTCGGATAGGCTAAATGCGATTATTCTGACATTTCCATTTAAGTTGTTATGCTCAAAAAAATATTTTCATGACAGATAGAGACGCAATATTATGAATCGAAACCTAGAAAACAAATTCGCACGGACTTTTATGGTGCTTGCGCTCACTCTTTCGATGGCGTCTGGAGCGCGGGCTGCGTGCGGCGATTTCGCGGGTAATGGCGTTGATTGGTCGCACTGCGATCTCCGGATGGCAGGCTTGAAAGGGGAGAACCTTGCCGACGCAAACCTGACCGCAGCGTGGCTCTCTCGCGCGAACCTGACTGGTGCGAACTTGACAGATGCAGACTTGGATGGAGCCACCCTTCGAGGATCGACCATGATTGGCGCAAACTTGACAAGTGCCTCGTTGAGAGGTGCGAGCTTGAGCCTTGCAGACCTGACGAGCACTAATTTGTCCAGAGCCGATTTGTCGGGTGCTCTCTTGGGAGGGGCACACCTAAACAGTTCGGTTCTAGCTTCGGCGAATCTAGTCGGAGCCCATTTGGGGGTTGCTGATTTGACCGATGCAGATCTTACCGATGCGCTCATGAACTCTGCGCATTTTGATCAAGCCAATCTAGACAGCGCGAACCTGACCAGAGCGACACTTATTGGAGCGAGCCTGACACGAGTGAACTTGACAGGCGCAAATTTGTCGGATGTAAACGCGTCAGCCGCAGACTTCAGTGGCGCAGATCTAACTGGTGCCAAATTGACTCACTCGGTGTTAATCGGCGCAAATTTTGCGGCGTTCTATTTGAGCGAAGATATTGACTACGCGGCCGCGCATCTGACTAGTGCAGACTTAACAGAAGCGAACCTAACGGCATCAAATCTTGCCGGCGTGTCTTTAATTAACGCCGATCTGAGCGGTGCTATCCTTTCTGGTTCCAACCTGATTGGTGCCGATCTGACCAGCTCTAATCTGAACGGTGCCGTTCTTATCGGAGCGGACCTGACCGGCGCAGACTTAACAGATGCAGATTTGACCGGTGCGGAGCTGTGCCGTGCTATTTGGACAAATGGCAGAATTTGCGAATGCGGCTTGCTGGGGCAGTGCAATTGATGGCTGCAGAGCCTACGTCGCATATTGATTTATTTTCGTGAATTTCTCTCTCGAGAAATTCCAGCGAGAGGCGAAGTGTGTCGATTATTGACGGACAACAACGCTGGGTATTTCTGCGCGGATTAAAACTGAACAGGGAAAGGTTTCATTAATGCCAACAAGTGACATGTCGAGCAAACCACCTTGGAAAATCGTTGCTGAACACAAAGGCACGTCCCGCAGAGCGTTCCACCGCACGGACGAGTTTAAACACACCGGAAACAACGAAGGAACCCAAACCGATTCCGTGAAAGTTCTGGATTCAGAACTGAATATAATTTTTGAGACGTCGATGAAAATTGAATGGGAATACCACGGGTTCATCAGCGTCGCCTTTTCCGATGACGGAACAGAAATAATGCTTAGGGGTTCTGACGGGCAGCAACGCACGGCCCGACTTGTATAGAGTGCGCAAACGGGATTTGCCCTGATTAGCGGTCACTTTGTTTATTTCTTCGGATGCAAAAATCCGATCAGTTGGGTGCACGATTTCCCCAATTTCGAGAAGGCGAGTCACGGCTTAAAACTGCCATTGTCACGGGAAATATCTCGTATCTACTCAGCGTTAGGACTTTGTCAGTTTCCCTGTTACTGTCTATTAATGCTTAAAAAACTTTCAGTCTTAGCGCTCGTTTTTATCTTTCTCGCTTCCACTACTTCATGGGCCCAAGTACTTCGTGCCCGGCCTTTTGATGAAGGCCCGACCAATCAAAGGTTTTCCAGTTTTAGAGAAAATCTGCTGCAAGCAATTAAAATCCGCGACGTAGACTTCGTCGTTAGCCAGGCAAGTAGCGACATTGAGCTCAGTTTTGGCGGCACTGCAGGTCGCGAAGCGTTAAGGGATTTCCTGACAGTAGATCCCCAAAGCCTGTCGGAGGATTATCGCCATTTGGCACCAAAAATCCGCGAGGAAAACTGGGCTAACCTGGAAGGCACGCTCCGTCTTGGAGGGCGGTTTGAAGAAGGTGGTCTTGTCTTCGTCGCTCCGTACACGTGGGTTGTCGAATTACCCCAGTCTGCCAACCCTTTTGAAACGTACTTTGTCACCGGCGATGGTGTGGCGTTACGTAGTCAGCCTAGCCAATCAAGCGAAGTGATTACTCGTTTGAGTTATGACATTGTGACAATGCTGGACAATGACGACAGTAAAACCTACCAAAAAATTCGCTTGATAGACGGGACCACTGGTTTCGCCCACGGTGATTACCTTAGGTCGTCCGTTGGTTATCGGGCTTTTTTCTCCTCCGAAAATGGCCAGTGGAAAATGACAATGTTTATTGCGGGAGATTGATGTGAAGGCTTTCATGAGAGCTCTGCCTCTAGTCCGAACCAAACCAGTTTCACCGTCAGATATCCCGCCTTTTCGCAGCCGAGACAGCGCGAAAATCTGGGTTGCTTTTACCTTTGCAAACTTACTTCTGGCAGCAACCATTTTTACACCCCCAGCCATGGCTCAACGTTTTGTCAATGCAGAGCCGACAGAGGATAATTCAGAAGGTCTTAGATGTTATATCATCAACTCCCGGATTGGCTGGCAGTATATGCCGTTGATCAGAGGATTTGAGAATGAAGTTAGTATTAACATGTCCGACACCTGGTCTGTCGATGCCGCCAATTATGAGAGAGTGGGCATTTTCGGTCATACCGGTGCAGATGCTGAAAGGCTGGGCCCGTATTCAGAGTACAAGTTCAGCCCAGCATTCGACTTCGGATATTTGTTGGTGAGTGATACGAATGGAAATTTCTACTCAAGTGTTGTGAATGAGTTCAAACTCAACCCTAGTATTCAGGGCTTATATTTGCGCATCAATGACAGCGATGAGACGCTGCATGACAATGTTGGATTTATCCGAGTGTGCACACAACAAGTCTTATGGTAATCATGCGCATCGACAGGTCGCTTGATTTCCGCCTCAAGACGCATGTGCCGCCGTGATCAGGGCTCAAATTCGCAGACCGTGGCGCACGTTTACACTCACTCCCGGAATTTTTAACTTGAGGAAATGGTCAGTGAAACAAAGATTTGCCGCAGTAATTATTCTTGTATTCAGCTTTACGCATTTTATCGCAGCGCAAGAAAATAATCTTGCTGAACAACCAGCGGCAAAAACTGCACCTTATCAGATTCTACTGGAAACCGACTACGCCGAACTGACCGGGTGCGACGTCTACCACAGCTATGAAGACTCACTCGTAATCGCTCTGGACTTTCTGGTCTTTGACGAAGGCTCGGACAAAGACGCTCTAGGCTATGTGCAAAGAGAAACCGTCCACTTATTTGAGCATCTGGTTAAAAGCGGTGAAACCGATTTAGTGGATGCCGCCTGTCTTCCCATGTCTCTGCGTCGTTTGGGAGAAGAGTTAGGGCTTTTGAGTGAACTGTCTTCAACTGTTCCCGATTTTGCCTACCCGTTGTCTTTTCGCTATGATGGAGGTTCTACAGGTTTTCCAGATGAAGCGGGCAAAACCTATTCTGTTCAATCACGTGCAAACTATATTGAAACAACCGAATGTCTGGTATCTGCGTCGACCTATGAGAAGCTCCAAAAAGCGTTTATTGAGTTTTTCTACTACTCTGGGCACCCGGGTGACTCCAAAAAATACATGTTAGCATTTCTTACTGACGTAAGAGATAGCCGACCAACGGCAGAGGGTGAACTGAACCCAATGTGTATGACCCCGGGGATTACAAAACTGGCGCAAGACATCGGCGTCTTGACGGAAGGTGGAAAGATAATACCGTGAAGTGATCTGTCGATACCAAGGGGGCGTGAGCCTACCCTTTATCAGGTGATCTACGGCGCGGATCGTTTTGAAGTGATCAGACAGAACGGCGTTTTCGAACAACAGCAAGTATCGCGGAAAAATTATGAGCATAGAACAAGCGAAGAAATACATTAGAAGATTGCGAACCGAGGTACCTTTGCGGCAGCAATTCGAGCTGGTCTGGCAAGGAAAGCGCCGCAATCCGGATGATATCTACGTGATCAAGGGAGAATCGATGGTGCCTCATCTGCTGGCCTCGTCAATTCCCGATTTCAAGACTGACCCCAGCGGCAATCAATCATGGTGGAGTATAAGTAGCGCCCAGCAGGATATGCACGACCTGCTGTTTAGCAAATGGGATGGCAAAGACCACGCTCAGCGATATCTAGACGGTGGCACGATCTCAAATGAGAGCATACAGAAAGTGATCGATAAACCTGAGATGGAGGCGGTGCTACAACTCTTGGCCAACGTCGCCAATGCTTGTTGCGGATATGAAATCAGTCTGGCGCACATGAACGAGGCTTGGCATTGCTATGTGCAATGGGTTTACAAGAAAGTTGACTACACGGGAAGGCATGACGAGGTGCAGCGCCTGCGAATGGATTTGGTCGATAAATTGTCCCTGCGTACCCATATCAATGACTTGGTTTCATCCAAGGATATGCCATTGGGCGTTGCGGGTCTTTTAAAAATCTACTTGCAGACGGGATTCACCAACGAAGGTGCGTACGAGGGCTTTGAAGAACATAAAACCCTGCTTGAATCAGTAGTTATTGTAGCCGAAGAGGCTGGCTATAACTTCAGTGCTCTCGACTATCTCAAGGACTGCATCCACAAACAAGCGGAGGACGATCCGGGGCCTGATCTGGATGATCGTTATTGGCCGGAGGACGACCCCAATCGCTGGAACCACCAATCAATCACGCCGGTGCGCCTCAGTTTTTGAGTGATCCTCCCCTTTTGAATTGGACCGCTCTTATGGTTGGGAACAGAGTTCTTCCCCGCACAGGATCATGACCCGACGCGGAGCCCAAACCGGTTAAAACGGGAGGCTGAAGCAATGACACTGATCCGTGCCATGCCGGACAAGGAGCTTCGGATTGCGCTCGCCCAATTGGAATCGCTTTTCAAACTCGCGCCTCACCCAGGGTACAGGCGGATTTCACAGTTAGCCATTGAGAATCCTGCGAGTTCTCTGAAAGTGTTGCCGTGGCCCACAACGGCCAGTGGTCTTTCAGTGAGGCGGGCAAGGTCCTGCGCGAAACCACGTATCCGCTCTTGAAACACGTCCTTGGGTTCGAGGGGCACGCCGTTTTCATTAGTCAGGCCCTGATGCCACCAAATCTCTTCCAGATGATCGAAGGAAAGATCGAGAAATTCGCTTTTCAACGTGCTCGCAGGCCGGCCAATGTCGCAGCTGTGGCTAAGAAGCTCACGGTGCTCGGCGACAACCCTTATCGGTGCAATGTCGTCGAAAATGGTTTGCGCCGTCTGGATAGCACGCGTGAGCGGAGAGGTTATCACTTGCATGATCCCAAGGTCCATCGCAGCGGCTTTGGCTTGTTCGGCCTGAAGACGCCCTTTTGGGGTAAGTGGAGCATCGAAGATCATTGGATCTGGATCACCATCTTTGTGCGCTGCATTGAATTCCGATTGTCCGTGCCGGATTAGATAGATTGCCATTTCAATACCTTTGCCGGGCGTCGCCCCGCATTTTTCGGGTCTGAAATTCCGGCATATTTTTCAAATATTTCCCGATACAGAAGTACTGCAATCTCGATTGCATGTCGAACTTAGTCTGAATCCGCCACACCAGAGCTAAGTCCTACGCACTCCAAATATGTGAATCAAGCATCAAACTGATATCGGGACGGTCTTTGCGCACCGCTTGCTGCCGAAGATTTGTGGCCAGTTCACAAACCACCAGTGTTGGCGTGCAAGCCCCAAAGTAGCCGTTGGCGCGGCCGCAGCAAATTGGCATTTTGTCCGCTGAGAAGACGTCGGTGCAGATTGCGGCGAAGGTCCGGATCGAGCCGATACTGTTGAAAAAGTCAGATATTGAGAATTGGCGAAATGGCCGACCGTCCGGAAATCTGCATTCGAATTCTCGATAGACGCGGTGAGCTTGCGCTGGATGGGCCTTGTCGAGAAATGACTGCACCCTCGGCCAAAATCAACCACTACTCATGTATGGCGAAAAACTCTTCCAAAATTGACTAAAAGTCGACTTTTTCAACAGTATCAGCCCAAACCAACCAAAACAAATTCGCTGCGAGCGCTCGCAGAAATTCCCCGCGGCGGCGTAAATAGGCGCTTCAGTGCAGCGAAGTAAGCGGTCGTTCAGGCAGCCCGCGGCGAAATCGATCATGGCAGTGACTGGGTTTGGGACTGAAGGGCGTGCATGCCGTGGACGGAACAAGAAACGCCCGCCACGGCATTAAATACCGCAAGCCAATAGATATAACGCCGGGCCGCCTCAGCTGCCGAGGAGTTGAACCCGCTTAGCCGACAATCCGCACGATATTGCGGAAGTTGAGGTCAATGTCGGACTGAAACGCGCCAAAGGCGGGATCTCCGCGTAGCGAGTCATAAGTCTTTTCGATCGCGTCCATCGACGGATACGCGACACCCAACAGTCTCCGCCCAGCAGCGCTGCCAGTCGCTATCGTTGCGTAGCGCAATGTCAAAGCACCGTTGTCTTCAAAATGGTGCACAAGCGGGCGCATCTGGTCCAGCATCGGAGACGCTGAGCCCCAGCGCGTCAGGACGAGATAGGCAGGCACATTCGTCGACGGAGATTTGAGACCGATGTCTTCCATCCGCATGATATTGCGCAAGGTCACGGAAACCTTGCCGCTCCCGATCAGGGCCTGGTACTCCGCAGAAGAGCCGTAGACGTTGAAAGCAGCGTCAATCCCATTCAATTCGCTGTAGCCCTGCGAAAGAAAGAGGGACCCGGCATGCTCGCCAGTGGACATGACGCCATACCGCGTCATTTGCGCGCCCGCCTGATCCTTGAGCTGACCGCAGAGTGTACCGACTTTGCCCAGTGCTTCGCTGAGATAATCTGGTGCAACGGCGGCAACGGTAATCATGATATAGGCTGGTGATGACATGTCTTCCTCCCAATAAATCAATGGTTGAGACGATGTCATCTTTGGTCGACTGTATCAACGATTCGCAATGCGACAACAGCCCGACATAGTTCAGCTGGGGATGGTCGTTCGCCCTCCAACACCGGTCATATGTCGTACGCATGCCGTCTGTTTAAACCTTAATAGCGGTCGTTCGTACGTCTGGGAGAATGTCTCAGTCTCAGATGGTTAGGCCAACACCCGGACATTTGGTGGTTGGAAGCGGCCTTTAGGCGGTCTGGCGTCGAACGACGGCAACGAGCCCAATGTATGTACCGGCTGCTGTTCGCAAGTGATCAATTGCATATCTTCAGGAAGTCGCTGATATGTATCCGGCCTTTAGATCGGCTTAGTTGTTGCCGTGGCCCTGTTGGGAGTGCGCACGCGCCGCTGTCTCATTACTTACCAGATCATTGATGACCATTTGGGCTCTCAGACTTTGGGTGCGTCTTTATTCCGTTCCATGCTTTTGAGGTTTACGAACGTCGTTTGCGGTGATGGTCTGATCAGACCGCGTCCGCTATCTCTTTTCCTTTCCAATCAAAGTCTTTGCCGGAATTCAGGACGCTCCATGCGATCCGCGCCAGCTTGTTCGCCAGCGCAACGCCAAGTTTATTGTGCTGCATGCGCGTCGAGGCTGCCTCCAGCCAAGCTCCAAAGCTGAACTTGTGCCAGTTCTTTGGGCGCATCATGATGACTTGCGCGGCCTGCACAAAAAGCATGCGCAGATACCGGCTGCCACGTTTTGTGATACTGCCCAATATCGTGCGCCCTCCCGTGCTGCTCTGTCGTGGAACTAATCCGAGCCAAGCCGCAAAATCGCGCCCACGGTCATAGGCCTCACCCTTGCCGATGGCAGCGACCATTGCAGTTGAGATCAACGGGCCGATGCCTGGGATGGTCATGAGCCGCTGGCAACCGGGCTCCGTTTCACTGACATCTTTTATTTCTGATGTCGTCATATCGATCCGTTTATCCAGCCAGATCCAGTCCTGTTGAAGTCCAAGGATCAGTTTCCGCATACGCAGGGACATCTCGCCGCTGCGATTGTCCAGAATGGCGTCAAGGGAGTTACGCAGGGCGGCGACACTGCGTCGGACAGTGATACCTTGTTCGATCAGAAAGGCACGGATCTGGTTCATTGCTGCCGTCCGTCGCGACACGAGCCGTGACCGGACACGGTGCAAGGCTTGCAAATCCAATTGTTCCTGCGTCTTTTCGGAGACCGTCTTGAGGTTGGGACGTAACGCGGCCTCTGCGATAGCTTCAGCATCATTGTAGTCGTTCTTTTGGCCTTTATTGAACGGCTTCACGTAGATCGCTGGGATGATGCGAGGCTCAAATCCAAGCCCACGCAAGGTCCGGCTGACAAAATGCGCGCTTAGACAGGCTTCCATGCCGACAATGCAATGTGGCAGTTTCTCAAACGTCGCAATCAGCGCCATTCGTTTGATCTTCGTGCGCAGAACACGCTGACCATCCCTATCAAAGCCGACCAAGTGAAAGACGTCTTTGCCGATATCAATGCCAATCGACATCAGCTCATCAAAATCGTTCTTCGCCATGCTACTTCTCCTTTTTGCAGAATAGGCCAAGCCTAACCTGCTGGGTGAAGCAGCCGGTACATCCCATTACCTACCGAGTCGTGAACAGACATTTCTGCGCGCGCAGCATTGTGATGATCACACATACGGCCCATATGCGCAGGTTGCAGCAGGCCAAAGACTATATCTAGGCGAGACGGCTTTTTAAAAGATCTCCAGACTTGAGCAGAATTGGATAGCCGAGGGGCGCAGCCAGAACCGCAGAGGTGCTGCAAATCCTCGCTCGACCCCGGTGCGGACCAACCGCACGGCCTAAAACAGCAGGGCCGCGGCCCCAGCAATGTTAAGAAGGAATTGGATCAGGTGCGGTTCGTTCACCGGGCAAGCTTTCTGTCAGAGTGCAAGATCAGAAGGGGAATGGGCCGGGCCCAGCAACCGGTCCGATACGGATGGATTGAAAGCCGGCGTCCCATCGATGCAACAGACACCCATCTTCTAGCGTCATGAACCCCACGGGTGCGTCGGAGCGGCGATCATAGGCAAATGTGCTGCAGGGCGACGGCGCAGAGATTGCGATATGCCCGCCGACATCGGTCACCATCATGCTATGGATGTGTCCGCAGACGATCCGCAATGCGCCAGCATGGTCGGACACAATATCGCGAAATGCGTGGCTGTTGGTTAGCCCAATCTTGTCCATGAAATCGATGTCCGAGGGAAAGGGCGGGTGGTGCATCGCCAAAAGAACAGGCGCCCCTTTTGCCTTGGAAAGTGCATCTTCTAAAAACGACAACGTCTGCGGTGAGAGGGTTCCATGCCCAAACCCTTCGACCAAAGTGTCAAGGCCGATCAGAACAAGATCGCCAACCCGTTCGATCCAGTTCAAGGGTCCATCAGTGGGAAGATGATCAGCAAACGCGCCCCGCATCGGTTCGCGGGCATCGTGGTTGCCTGGTACGACGTGGATCGGCAGATCAAGCGGGGCCAACAGCGCTTTGAACCTTTCATAGCTCTGCACGCTGCCATCATCGCTTAGATCACCGCTGACCAACACCACATCAATCGACCCGATCTGATCCTGGATCGTGTTGATCCGGCTGATCAAGCGCGACAGCGCCCCAGAGGTCTCTAACCGTTCCGACACGAGTGCTCCCTCGGGCACGATATGCGTGTCAGAGATCTGGAGGATCGTTGTCATTTGATCCCTGCACGCAGGAACGCTTGCACGAACTGGCGCTGGAAGATCAGGAAGGCGATTAGCAAAGGTGCCACCGACATCAATGTCGCAGCAGAAATCACACTGATATCCACACCGTTTTCCGGTGCGCCAAAGATCGACAAGCCAACGGTCAATGGTCGCGTTTCAGGCGAGTTTGTGACGATCAGCGGCCATAAGAAGTTGTTCCAATGGGTCGACACCGACACCAGCGCATAGGCTAGATAGGTCGGCTTGGCCAAGGGCACATAGACTCGCCACAAGATACCGAGCAGGCCACAGCCTTCGATCCGCGCGGCCTCATGCAGTTCAATGGGCACACCTTTAAACGATTGTCGCATCAGGAAGATACCAAAGGCGCTGGCCATGTAAGGCATGCCAACACCGAGGATCGTATCGAACAGACCCAAGCGAGAAACCATCGCATAGTTTTCTACAATCAACACTTCTGGTAGAATGAAAAGCTGCATCAAAATCAGAATGAACACGAAATCCTTTCCCGGAAACTTCAACTGGGCAAAGGCAAATCCCGCCAGCGTTGTCAGGATGAACTGACCGATCAGGATGACGGTCACCAATATGAACGTGTTCATGAAATACTGCAGCCAAGGGGCTCCATTCCACGCGACGCGGAAGTTATCGAGCGTCCACGGGGAGAACAGATTCAGGTTGACTGCATCGGATGTCGAATGGGTCGCGGCCCAAAAGGCGAAAAGCAGCGGTGCAATCCAGATGATTGCCAACAGGATCGCGCCGAAGCTGTCCATGAAACGGGTGAGGCTCTTCATTGGTAATGTGTCCTTTTATCAAGGTATAAGAACTGCACCGCTGCCACGATCCCCAGTACAGCAATCACAAGGATTGTCATTGCTGCCGCATGGGGTGCGTCAAAGAAGGCAAAGGCCATTTCCCAGATGTAATAAAGGATCAACTTCGACGCATCCGATGGACCGCCCTTGGTTAGAATGAAGAGATGGTCGATCAGTTTGACCGAATTGATCATCGCGTTCACTGCAATAAACAAAGTGGTGGGCATCAGCAGCGGCAGCACGATACGGCGGGTATATGTCCAACGGCTGGTGCCTTCGATATCAGCCGCCTCTTTCAGATCCTCGGGGATCGTCTGAAGGGCGGCGAGATAGAAGATCATAAAGAAACCGGCCTCTTTCCATATCGTCACGATGATAATGGCCCATAGGGCAGTTTCAGGCTGGCCCAGCCAGTTCACAGACGGCAAGCCGAACAGGCTGCCGATTTGATCCAGCACACCCAGTCCGGGGGTATAGAAGAACAGCCATAGATTGGCCGCAGCGATCATCGGCAGCACAGTCGGGGTGAAATAGGCGGTGCGCACAAAACCGCGTGCTGAGATCTTGGAGTTGGCCCAAAGCGCCATCGACAAGGCGATACCGATAGAGACGGGGATTGTGATACCCGCGTAAAAAAGGTTGTTCTTGACCACAAGCCAAAAGGTCGGGTCGGCGAACAGATCAGAATAGTTTTCGGTGCCGACAAACTCGGTCGGGTTGCGGCGGGTGTCGCGGGAAAACAAACTTGACCATAGGGTCGCAATCGACGGGTAGAACGCAAAGACCGTCAGCAGCACCGCTGCGGGTGAAAGCAACAACCAGCCATAGATTGCCTGTCTGCGGCGTTCAAGATTGGCATGCGCTGACATGGCGCGTCTCCTTTTCAGGGGATGGTCGGGCCGGTGCTCTCACACACCAGCCCATCCGGAAGGTTTTACTGGTAATCACTGAGCAGACGCACAGCAGCGGCCTGCGCATCGGCCAGTGCTTCTGCGGGATCTTTGGCCCCCGTCAGCGCAGACTGGATCGCATTGTTCAGACCATCACGGACACGTGCCGTTTCAAAAGTCGAAAACTCTGCAACGGCGTTTTCCAACTGATTGCGCGCGACAAGTGCCGGCGGAAATTCTGCCGTATAGGCCTGCAATGCCTCGGTTTCATAAGCCGCAGGTGACACGCCCATATAACCAGTGGCGATGGACCATGCCGCTGCCTGCTCTGGCGACGTCATGAACTGCATCAACTTGAGCGCTGCGGCTTTTTCTTCATCGGTTGTATCTTTGAAGAGATAGAAGTTACCGCCCCCTGTTGGCGAACCAAGGCGAACGTTGGCAGGCAGTTCGGCCACTCCAAAGTCAAAGCTAGCTCCGTTTTTCACAGCCGTCAGGTTACCAGTCGAGTGCCACATCATCGCAGTTTGACCTTCGAGGAATGCCTGGCGCAATGTGCCCCATTCGACAGTGCCGGTTGGCATGATGCCGTGCTCGCCCGACAAGGACTGCCAGAATTCCAACGTCTCAACGACCGTTGGATCATCGAAATAGGTTGTCAAACCGTCTCCGGACATGACTTCTTTGCCGTTCTGGATCGCAAGCGCTTGGAACATCCAGTAAGGATAGCCTGTGGATGGGATCATCAGACCATAGGTGCCATCGCCCGTCAGCGCTTTGCCCATCTCGATCATTTCGTCCCAAGTTTTTGGCGGCGCTTCGGGGTCAAGACCTGCGGCGCGGAACATGTCTTTGTTATAATAGGCAACGATTGTAGACCGCTGGAACGGAATGCCCCATGTCTGACCCTCAATCTGGCCATTTGCCATCAACGCCGGGTAAAAACTGTCCAGCCATGCCTTGTCAGCATCTGTTGTTGCGATCTCTTCAAACGGTACAATCAGATCCTGTTCAATCAGGTCGTATGCGTCGATTGAAAACATTACAGCCAGCTGCGCAGGCTCGCCGGACGCAAGCGCCGAAAGTGCACGCACCCGCGTATCGTCATAGTTGCCTGAATAAATAGCGGTGACACTGATGTCGGGGTTTTCGGCCTCGAACTCGGCCACAATACCGTCAACCACTTCAGTCAATGAACCGCCCACAGCGATGGGGTAATACATCGTCAGTTCGGTCTCAGCGCTCGCCTGTGCAGCAAGTCCAGCCGCCATCGCGGTGGCAAGCCCCAGTCCGGTTGTCGAAAATAGTTTCATGTTTTCCTCCCTTGGATTTCATTGGTAGACTAGCAGGCGCAGATCATTTACGGCGCCGGCATTCTTTGCCCTGCTTCATCAAAGACGTGCAGGCTATCATCGTGAAAGTTGATATCGACCAATTGGCCTTCTGGCATCATCGACAGGCCAGATTTCAGAATACACAGACCTGTCGCATCTTTATGGTCCAGCCCGATCAGTGTCTCAGAACCAAGAAATTCGCTTTCCGTTACTGTGCAACTGAGGCGACCCTTTCCCTTGGCGACGATATCGATGTCTTCAGCCCTGATCCCAACACTATGGCCCCCGCCAAAACCGCCAAGGGCTACTGACCCGATCAGCGCCATCGGGGGCGCGCCGACAAATTCGGCCACAAAGGTGTTATTAGGCTTGCTATAAAGATCCTCTGGCGCGCCGACCTGTTGAATATGGCCATCCTTCATCAACACAACGGTGTCGGCCATGCTCATCGCTTCGGTCTGGTCGTGAGTGACGTAAACCACGGTAATGCCAAGATCACGTTGCAGTTTTTTGATGTCTTTGCGGACAGAATTGCGAAGCTTGGCATCAAGGTTCGACAACGGTTCATCCATCAAGCACAAGCGTTGACCAGCGACAATTGCGCGGGCAAGTGCCACGCGTTGACGCTGACCGCCGGACAATTCGCCGGGTTTGCGGTCTTCATAGTCCAGAAGGCCGGTGATCTCTAACGCGCGGTGCAGTTTCTGCTGGCGTTCTGCCTTTGGCACGCGCCGCACCTTGAGGCCAAACACGACGTTTTCGGCAACCGACAGATGCGGGAACAAGGCATAAGATTGGAACACCATCGATAGGTTGCGGTCTGACGCGGCACTGGTGGTCACATCCTTGCCGTCGATCAGGATGTTCCCTTCGTCTGGTAGCTCTAATCCGGCCAGCAGACGCAGCGTCGTGGATTTGCCGCAGCCTGATGGGCCAAGAAGCGCTGTAAAGCTACCTTCGGGGATATCCAGCGATATACCTTCGACACCAAGCTGGCCATTCCAGCGTTTTGCCACGTCTTTGAGCACCACAAATGAGGGCGTTGTCATGTTGCTTCTCCTTCGGCCACAAGCAGCCTGTCTTCGATCTCGTTCAGCAATGGCGCAAATGCGGCACCCGGATGACGGTCAATGATGATTGTGTCAATCTCAGCAATATTGTCCCCAAGCGCCGGCGCTTGGCGCCCGAACTTTGACCAGTCGACCACCAAGAGGGACTTTTGCGCATTTGCGCGAATTTTCTGGGTCGCGCGAACCTCAGTCGTGTGGAATTCCAACAAGCCACCATCGTCGGCAATACCAGCAGCGCCAAACACGGCAAATTCTGCCCTGAAGCGTCCGAAGAAATCCAAGACCTCGTTCCCGAGAATATCACGATCCGGAAGGCGCAGCTCGCCGCCTGGCAAAATAATCCGATTGGACACCTCTTCGCTCAACACCATCGCGGCGCTCAGGTTATTTGTAATGATCGTCAGACCTTTGCGCCGGCGCAAGGACTGCGCCACGCTCAACGGTGTCGAACCAATCGAAATAAACACAGTTGCGCCGTCCGGGATCAGCCCAGCCGCGGTTTCACCGATTGCACGTTTGCCCAAAAGGTTCGTCCCGGCACGCTGGTCGAATGGCGTGTTTAGAAATTCTTCGCTCAGTTCAATGCGCCCATGCACGCGGTGAAGCATGTCACCTTCGCATAAGGCATCGACATCGCGCCTAATTGTTTGCATCGAAACATCGAAGCGTTCGGCAAGCGAACCAACAGTTACAGCGCCCTGTTCCAGAACAAAGGCGGTTATTGCTTCTCTCCGACTAGACTTCTTCGATGACATCCCGCCCCTCGTTCCTGCACAGCTTACGGTAGGCCCACAATAACAACAAAACAACATTTTTGTAAAACATTTGCGACATTATTATAGAAACCATTGGATTAATTTATCAAATATTCCGGAATATCTTACCATTTTTGGTTTTAAAGCGATTATAAAATGTTGTTTTGTTGTTTTTTCTTTCACTTTTGGTATTTTTCCTTAGGATAGGGTTAAGCCATAGACGCCACTCATTTTAGCGGGAACCACATGCAGACAACGCAGTCGATATTTAACCGCTATCAAGAAGTTTGTGGGCGATTCCCAAAGATAGTCGCCTGTACCGAGACGGTCGACATCAACTCATTGCTGGATATCACTGACGACATTGATGCATTCGTTTTCGATGCTTTTGGCGTCTTGAACGTAGGCGAAACCATGATTTCCGGGGCGGACCGTCGACTTGATCAGTTGCGGGAGCGCGGCTGTGCTATCCGCATTCTGACCAATGCAGCAAGTTACGATCGCAGCGGCGCCATTGCAAAGTTCAAGCGTCTGGGGCTCAGCGTCGCCGACGATGAAATCATAACCAGCCGTGAGGCTGCGCTCCTTCACCTGACGGATGGGCACTGGGGCGTCATAGCGGCCGATGCTGACAGGCTGAATGATCTTCCTGTGACCGCGACCCGCTTGGAAGATTCACCGGAAATTTACGATGCGGTTGACCATTTCCTGTTTTTGTCAACGGCTGAATGGACAACGCATCGTCAGGATCTGCTCATGGCTGCAATGCACCGCCGTCCCCGAAACTTGCTGATCGGCAATGCTGACCTCGCGGCACCTCGCGACAATGGCTTTTCGATTGAACCGGGACACTATGGTCATCTCATTGCGGACTTTTTTCCGGAATACGTTCGTTTCTTCGGCAAACCCTATCCCGAAGTCTACGATCTGATCGAAACTTCATTTTTTAAAGTGCCACCGCATCGCATTGCGATGTGCGGTGACACACTTCACACGGATATTCTGGGCGCGGCGGCACGTGGATGGCGCACAGTTCTTGTCACCCAAGATGGCTTGTTCGCCGGGCATGACACCGGCGAATTTTCGAGGCTTTCCAACCTTTTTGCTGACTGGCGGCTCGACCGCATCTAACTATTAACCCCTTCTTGAGGTATCATACTCTCTATGGTGTGTCGCAATCTAACCGTCAAATAGGTCCTATTCTTGCACTAGGCAGAACAGCTGTCGCGCAGCGGCGACTGCGTCAAAGCGAAAAAAGCAGATTGGCAGCCCGATGGAGGTCCGCTAAGCAAAAAACGAATGTATGTTCGCGCCTGCGGCGAAAGTCTGCATCTCGCCCCCCCAGCCTAAGCTCAGCCCATCCTTGGTGAGGATTACGCTCTTGCAGCGAACGGCAAGAAAGTCCCGCTGAGCGGTCGTTGGCGCAGACTGCAGCGAATGACTGTTTTGAGCCCAAAGTACCGAATGCTGCATCTGTCTCGAATGTCCGATATCCACACCATGCCAAAGGAACGAGCCGCGCCTCGGCTTGTGCCGAGACGCGACATCAGACTTCAATCAGCGATAAAACGGTGATTGCATCTGACGGCTTGCTTCTTCCGTGGTCGTTGCGTCAAAGACCCTTGTA
>Ga0316204_10005918_pt1 | contig 19520 bp, 15 predicted proteins | sample 6monrhotite_MG_2_FD_205661 | JGI IMG/M metagenome (GOLD analysis project Ga0316204, IMG submission 205661) | Microbial mat bacterial communities from mineral coupon in-situ incubated in ocean water Damariscotta River, Maine, United States -... | ecosystem: Environmental > Aquatic > Marine >...
AATCGAACAACCCATACTCGGAATTTGTTCTAGTGGCCCCTTTCCCGTGACAGAAACACCCAACATTGCCTCAAAAAGGTCTCTTTTTGCATCGGCAGGAGCCGTTTCTTTACGGCTGGCGTCTAAACGACCCCGATATTGCAGCTCAAGATTAGCATTATAGCCAAAAAAATCAGGGGTACAGACAGCGCCATAAGCCTTGGCCGTTTCCTGTGTACTATCTATAAGGTACGGGAAAGGAAAATTAAATTCCTCTGCAATCTTTTTCATATTCTCAAATGAATCTTCCTCATACTGACTGGGGTCATTCGACATAATCGCCACGCTATAAACACCTTTTTCGCGTAACTCGCGTGTATCCCTAACAATACGCTCACGAATAGATTTCACATATGGGCAATGATTACAGATAAACATGATCAGCAAGCCATTCGGGCCTTTACAGCTTTCCAATGTCCAGTTTTGCCCATCAATGCCTGGCAAATCAAAATCAATAGCAGCTTTGCCAAAATCGCAAACTGGCGTTTCAAGACTGACCATATTCTTTCCTCATACTTTATATAGAACAAACAATCATAATGATAACCTAAATTTTCCTGCCAAACGACACCAACCGAAGTTTCATTTCATATGCTTTACAAATTCTTAGAGTTACTTATAATAACCTCCACAGCGCCGATTTGAATTCAGATTGCGGGCGCTTAAAAAATTCGGCTAAAGCGTGGTTACAAACCTAGATTCAAAAAAACCGCTTTAGCCATTTCAGCTAAAGCGGTTTTTTATTGAGGGTTTTAAAACAATGAGTGAACATTTATTTACATCCGAATCTGTCTCTGAAGGCCATCCTGATAAAGTTGCAGACCAAATTTCAGACTCCGTACTTGATGCCATACTGGAACAAGATCCTAAAGCACGTGTAGCGTGCGAAACCATGGTTAATACCGGCATGGTTGTATTATCAGGCGAGATCACCACTTCAGCCTGGGTTGACATGAATGATGTCGTTCGCAATCGCATAAAGGAAATTGGTTATAACAGTTCAGACATGGGTTTCGATTATGAATCCTGCGCGATCATTACTTCTATCGATAAACAATCAGCCGATATCGCCATGGGTGTGGACGAAGATGACAACCATGAACAAGGCGCCGGCGATCAGGGCCTTATGTTTGGTTTTGCTTGTAATGAAACTGATGTGCTCATGCCTGCCCCTATCACATATGCTCATCGTCTGGTTAAGCGGCAAGCCGAAGTGCGTAAAAATGGAACATTACCCTGGTTGCGCCCAGACGCAAAAAGTCAGGTTACTTTCCGTTATGATGGCACCAAACCAGTTGGTATCGATGCAGTCGTTTTATCAACACAACATGATGCCGACATAGAACTGAAAACACTTCAGGAAGCGGTGATGGACGAAATTCTGCTGCCTGTATTACCAAAAGAATGGATTGATGAGAACACAAAATATTTCATCAACCCTACAGGTCGATTTGTTATCGGTGGCCCGGTTGGAGACTGCGGGCTAACAGGTCGTAAAATCATTGTTGATACCTATGGTGGCATGGCTCGCCATGGTGGCGGCGCATTCTCAGGCAAAGACCCATCAAAGGTTGACCGCTCTGCTGCCTACGCTGGTCGCTATGTTGCCAAAAATATTGTTGCTGCAGGCCTGGCTGATCGTTGTGAAATACAGGTGTCTTATGCTATTGGCGTTTCACAGCCAACTTCTATCAGTATCGAAACATTCGGTACTGGTAAAATTGATGATGCCCGCATTGTCGAGCTGATCGGCGAACATTTTGATTTGCGTGCTGGCGGGCTAGTGAAAATGCTTGATCTATTACGCCCTATCTACGCGAAAACAGCTGCCTATGGGCACTTTGGTCGTGAAGATAATGATTTTACATGGGAGAAAACAGATAAGGCTGACGCACTGAGAGATTCTGCCGGGATTTAATATTCAGATCTTTCAACACAGAGGTGTAAAGTTTTTAAATTATTGTTTTTGAAGGCTTATAAGTTACAGGTAATAACTTACCCCCGAATAAAGTATTACTAGCCACACATCAACTACATAAAACTCTGCGTCCTTTGTGCCTCTGCGCCTTTGCGTTAGATTTTATTTATACTACAATACATATACTGTCTCTCTCGAGGAGCGCTGCAGCGATTAAATTCGTCAGGCTTGAGAAGCGGGCAGATCCTTTTTTTTGGATCAACGGCGCTCATTCAACTTTTAATTAAGGAGAATGATGATGAACGCCGCTTCTGATTCTGTGTTTTCCGACTATAAAGTCGCTGATATGTCTCTGGCCGAATGGGGTCACAAAGAAATTCGTATTGCTGAAACTGAAATGCCTGGTTTAATGGCCCTGCGTGAAGAATTTGGTAAAGACCAACCGCTTACTGGATGCCGCATCATGGGTAGCATACACATGACTATCCAAACAGCTGTGTTAATTGAAACACTTGTCGCATTGGGTGCTGAAGTACGCTGGGTATCTTGTAATATTTTCTCTACTCAAGATCATGCAGCAGCTGCAATTGCAGACCAAGGCATTCCTGTTTTCGCATGGAAAGGTGAAACCATCGAAGAATACTGGTGGTGTACAGAGCAAGCTCTGATGTGGCCTGATGGTAAATTACCTAACATGATTCTAGATGATGGTGGCGACGCAACCCTGCTCGTTCACAAGGGTGTAGAATTTGAAAAAGCCGGGGCGATTCCAGCCACCAAAGACGATGATAATGAAGAATACAAAGCGGTTCTGGATGTATTGCGTCGCACTATCAAAGGTGGCTCAACACACTGGCAAGACACCGCTGCGAGCGTTAAAGGTGTAACTGAAGAAACTACAACAGGCGTCCACCGTCTTTATGAAATGCAGGAAAAAGGGGAATTATTATTCCCTGCCATGAATGTGAACGACTCAGCAACTAAATCTAAATTTGATAATTTATATGGCTGCCGTGAATCTTTAATCGATAGTATTAAGCGCGCTACAGACGTAATGATTGCAGGTAAGATTTGCGTCGTACTAGGTTATGGTGATGTTGGTAAAGGCTGTGCTCAGGCATTCAAAGGCATGGGTGCAACCGTTTGGGTTACTGAAATTGATCCTATCTGTGCATTACAGGCAGCCATGGAAGGTTACCGTGTTGTTGATATGAATGAAGCCTGTAAATCAGGTGATATTTTTGTTACCACGACAGGTAACTTCCATGTCATTCAACATGATCATATGGCCGCCATGAAAGATGAAGCCATCGTTTGTAATATCGGGCACTTTGATTCAGAAATTGATATTTCATCACTGGAAAAATACGAGTGGAATGAAATCAAACCACAAGTAGATCACGTTATCTTCCCTGATGGTAAACGCATCATCATTCTGGCAAAAGGACGTTTGGTTAATCTTGGTTGCGCAACAGGCCATCCAAGTTTTGTTATGTCTGCATCATTTACCAACCAGGTTATGGCTCAAATCGAGTTCTACACCAATGCTGACAAATACGAAAACCAGGTTTATATACTGCCTAAAATTCTGGACGAAAAAGTAGCACGCTTACATTTAAATAAAGTTGGTGCGCATCTAAGTACCTTATCTAAAGAGCAGGCTGACTACATTAGCGTTCCAGTTGAAGGGCCGTTTAAACCAGAGCATTATCGTTATTAAAATGAAGATCTAACGCAAAGTCGCAAAAGCGCAAAGACTGCAAAGTTTCAAAATGATTTCCTTTGCGCCCTCTGCGACTTGGCGTCTTTGCGTTAAAACAATCAATATAGAGCTTATTGAATCATGGACAGTCAAAAAAAACATACAAAACAATTCAGTTTTGAATTCTTTCCGGCTAAAACGCAGGAAGGTGAGAAAAAACTTCGTGCCACAAGAGATGAACTAGCCAAACTTAACCCAAAGTATTTTTCAGTCACATTTGGTGCCGGCGGTAGTACACAACAAGGTACGATTGATACTGTTCTAGACATACAAAAAGCAGGTTATTCAGCCGCGCCACATCTCTCCTGTATCGGCTCCACAAAAGAAAGTATCGATAATATATTAAGCACCTATAAAGAAAACGGTATTAATCGTATTGTCGCACTACGCGGGGACATGCCTTCAGGTATGCAGGAAACAGGGGCATTTCATTATGCCAACGAACTGGTTGAATATATTCGTAAAGAGAATGGCGAACACTTCCATATTGAAGTGGCTGCCTACCCTGAATGTCACCCACAATCATTTGATGCACAATCTGACTTGCTTAATTTCAAACAAAAAGTAGCGTCAGGGGCTGATTCAGCTATCACACAGTATTTTTATAATCCTGATGCTTATTATCGTTTTGTAGAAACCTGTGAAAAACAAGGTATCGATATACCAATTGTACCGGGCATCATGCCAATCACCAACTATACCCAATTAGCACGCTTTTCAGACATGTGTGGAGCTGAAATTCCACGATGGATCAAAAAGAACCTGCAAGGCTTTGGTGACGACAAAGAAAGCATAAAAGCCTTTGGCGAGGAAGTGGTTACACGCATGTGTGAATCATTGCTACAAGCGGGGGCACCCGGCTTTCATTTTTACACCATGAACCAAGTGGGTCCAACAAAAGCCATTTGGAACAATCTTAATTTATCAGCAAAATAATAAATGTTGGAATTCGGCTTGCGAATTCCAACTAGCTGGTTTTTACACTGGCTACTTTCTATTAAATCCGTACACTTAACCCTATGAAAAACAAAGACCTCATCGAGCACGACTTAAGCGTATTATGGCATCCTTGCACACAAATGAAGGACCATGAAACCTTGCCTATCACGCCTATCAAACGCGGTGATGGGGTTTGGCTAGAAGACTTTGATGGCAACCGCTACATTGATGCAATTAGCTCATGGTGGGTTAATTTATTTGGCCATGCGAACCCTAGAATAAATACCGCAATAAAAAAACAGCTAGATGAGCTAGAACACGTTTTATTAGGTGGGTTCACACATAAACCTATTATCGATCTTTCACAACAACTGGTTGACATAACGCCTGAAGGTTTATCTCGTTGCTTCTATGCCGATAACGGATCATCCGCTATCGAAGTTGCCTTGAAAATGAGTTTTCATTATTGGCAAAATACAGGCAACCCTAAAAAAATAAAGTTCATTAACCTCAGCAATAGCTACCACGGAGAAACGCTCGGCGCGCTTGCTGTAGGCGATGTAGAACTCTACAAAGAAACCTACGCCCCGTTGCTAATGCAGCCCATTACAGTGCCATCACCTGATTGTTTTAATCGCGAAAAAGGAGAATCCTGCCGCGACTATTCAATTCGTATGTTTAGACACATGGAACACGCTTTGGAAAAACATGCACATGAGGCCTGTGCAGTTATTGTTGAACCCCTCGTTCAATGTGCAGGCAATATGCGCATGTATGACCCTGAATACTTAAGCCTGTTACGAAAGGCATGCGACAAATATAACGTCCACCTGATAGCCGATGAGATTGCTGTCGGATTCGGGCGAAGCGGAACATTGTTTGCCTGCGAACAAGCCAGCATCAGCCCCGATTTCATGTGTTTATCAAAAGGACTAACTGGTGGTTACCTACCCCTTTCCGTTGTCATTACAACCGAAACCATCTACGATGCTTTTTATGATGACTACAACAAACTAACCGGCTTCTTACATTCACACAGTTACACCGGTAATGCACTTGGTTGTAGTGCTGCACTTGCCACGCTGGATATTTTTAAACAAGACGATATCATCAATAAAAATAAATTACTTGCAAAACACATGTACCAGTCAGTCGAAACATTACTAGACCATCCACACGTTGCAGAAATTCGCCAAACCGGCATGATACTCGCAATTGAAATGGTCAAAAATAAAACCACCGGCGAAGCCTATGACTGGCAAGAAAGACGCGGCCTAAAAGTTTATCAACACGGTTTAAGTAACGGCGTACTGCTACGCCCATTGGGTAATGTTATCTACTTCATACCACCCTATGTTATTACCCCGGAGCAAATCGACCACGTGGCAAAAGTTGCAATTGAAGGCATTCACCTCGCCACGCAAGACTAATTTAAGAACACCCTGAAATAGAGTCCGTAAAGCTTCGGTTACTTGTGTAAATTGCCAATTTGCTAAACCGCTTTCTACCTAAAGTTTGCAAGTATCTTTCAACCTGATCGGCAGTATGCTGCGCCAAACAAAGATCAGGATAAGTTTTAATGTACTCATCATGCCCTAACAAAAAAGCTCGCATTGATTCTAGCCCTATAGCTAACACCCATTTTAAAAAGCTAACCATAACTGGTGATAATCACAAGAGTGGTATATTTGGCGTATCTATTGAATATGGTGATGACGGGATCGTATGGATGACATACTCAAGAGTAGAATTACCTAAATATGTTGAACCGCATGTGGCCAGAAGTAACGATCACGGGGAAATTGGCAATACATCACTATTGTTAACAAGTCGACCGATGGAGTATTTGATTATTTAGGCAAGAAAATTAATGGTTCGTGGCGTAGTAAAACCCCTACTCTATGATCCTGGCGACACTTCCTCTCGAAAATGGAAATTATTTTCTCACCGCTACCCTGCAAAGCCTCCATTTAAAAAAGGAAGCCACCTATATGCTAAGGGCTGGATTGAATACAAGTATGCTTCGAGTCCTAAGAGGCCTTGGTCAAAACCGATACGGCTTTTTGGGAAACGAGAAAATAATTGCCTTATTGATTTGAGCACTATACACCCGAGCTTGAAAAATACCCTCTGGTATAATGAAATAGGGTCAATCGTTGTAAATAATGTGATCTACCTAAGTCTCGATGCATCTAAACACCATCAGGTCTTTGTGAATGGCAAAAGCGTAGAATAGTTCTCATATCCTCAAAAGACCATGGGTAACCCTGGCACTATGTAGATAACCTGACTGATTATCAAGATGCTAATAATGTCGGTTATCTTATTTTTACGGGATCGAGCCTTATAAAGGAAGAAAAACAACTATTCTTACTTATCTCCCCATCAGAGGCGAAAGGCATATTTAAGAAAAATAGAGCGCATGATGGAACTATGATAGTTGAAATCGAAGATATCACTCGTGCAAAATTAAAACGTGATTCTAATGGTAAGCTAAAAATACAAAAATGGATTAGACCTTCATTGCAATCAGGTGGCCTAAGTGATTATGACGAAAGGAATATTTACGGTGAAATTTTATTTTCTCAGATAAATACTAACATTCGCACCAAAAATACAGATTTTTTCCAAGTGTTCAGCACCGGAGAGCGTATCATTGCGCCTTGATGTTGCGGTTCTTCTAGTCTGTATTTAAAGTATTAAGTATACATTAGACATAACAAAATTAATTAAGCGAATGCTAAAAACAATGCTCTAGTTATTATAACGTTAGGAAAAATTTGACAATGATCAATATAGAGAAAATAATCCCACATATACCATCAAACAATCTCAAGGTTACACAAGCGTTTTTTGTTGCTAACTTTGAGTTTATTGCGATTGTGGGAACTGAATATTATATAGAGCTAAAAAATACCCATTTCACATTAGGTTTATTAGAGGCCAATGGGGAACTAAATGAGCAAAGTATCTATATTCAAGTTAAAGATATAGAAGTATTATGGAAAAACATAAAATCGAACTTAACTAATTACAAATATAAAGAACTATTTACACGACATTATGGCATGAAAGAGTTCCATGTCATTGTACCTGAAACAAAAACACTGCTTATAGTTGGTGAGCCAGTAAATGTCTAAAAAATATTATGTTCGAGTGTATAAACACATTGCACCATGAGCCAGTCACTTACCTAGGCGTTAGGTCTATAAAAAGGTAGATAATATGGAAAATGAAAGTGAAAAAGAAAATCTCGTTGAACCTGGCCATGATTTAACAAAAGAACATGAAGACCCTTTCATTGAATATCTACATCGCATTATACGCTTTGCTGTAAAAATATTAGCCGTACTGATGGTATTAGTGATCGTTTGGGGAATCGGTGATGTTATTTATGTTTTATACCAGCGCATCACGACTCCCCCATTTTTACTACTCAGCATTAATGATATTCTTGCAACATTTGGTGCTTTTCTTGCTGTACTTATAGCCATTGAAATATTTATAAATATTTCAATGTACCTAAAAACTGACGTTATCCCAGTCAGATTGGTAGTGGCCACTGCCTTGATGGCAATCTCACGTAAAGTCATTATTTTTGATTTCGAGAAAATAACACCGCCATATATCATTGGGAGTGCAGCGGTTATATTCGCTCTTGGCGTCACATATTGGCTTATTTCAAAAAAAACCTAACAAGCACGTCCGCCATCCAATAAATGAAACAAAAGTGATTTAAACAACATTCATGAACTGGCTGGTTATTTCTATTATTAGTGTATTAGATTGGACCTCTTCTAAAGTAGATCCGGGAAAACGGGTAATTCAATTATAGCAATCGATAGTCAAAATCATGATAAAGTGTGCTCATCAAAGGACGAGTGTACTTTCGTATTGTTCCTACTCTAAAAAATTGATATATAAGAAATTATAACGGACCAAGGGGTCATCATTGATCAATTCAGAATAATCCCTCTGTCTACTTTACTAAACTCACCAAACTTATACTGGAGAAACCAATGAATGAACAGCTAATGTCCATTCAAGACATGTTGCTCAACATTACAACAAATCTTTATTTGTTAGCTGGAGTAGTGCTGGTCGTTAGTTACCTGATGTATTTGATTGCTAGTCGAATTATCCTGGTGTCCCTCAACAAACTCTTTAAACATACTGCAACGCGTGTAGATGATATTTTTTTCGAACAAAGGATATTTAATAGACTGGCTTATTTTGTACCTTTGTTGGTCATTTATCTGTCTGCTGATCTGTTCCCTGAGTACAGTGAACACATCAAACGATTCCTGAGTGCCATATTGGTTATTGTTTCAATACTGGTAATAAATGCTGTACTGGATGCAGGCAATGTTATTTATAGACAAAGTAAATTCGCACAAGCTTTAAATATCAAAAGCTATTTACAGATAAGCAAACTTCTTTTGAATATTCTGGGTGGCATTATTGTTATAGCCATTGTGATTGATAAATCACCCATCTATTTACTCAGCGGTATTGGTGCCTTAACCGCCGTTTTATTATTAATTTTCAAAGATACCATTTTATCTTTTGTCGCTAGCATTCAGATACACTCAAATGAATTATTCAAAGTTGGTGATTGGCTAGAAGTACCTCAATTCGGTGCTGATGGCGATGTCATTGACATTGCGTTACATACTGTAAAGATTCAGAACTGGGATAAAACCATTTCAATTATCCCTTCGCACAAACTTATCGAATCTTCGTTCAAGAACTGGCGTGGTATGTCTGAAAGTGGCGGCAGACGTATCAAACGTTCTATCTATATTGATCAGACCAGTATTCGCTTTTGCGATGAGCAAATGATTGAAAAATTTAAATCATTTAAACTACTTACACCTTATCTTGAAACAAAATTAGCCGAAATTAATGCATCAAATGCTGACAAAAAAATCAATATGCAGTCGTTAGTTAATGGCCGCAGGCTGACTAACATAGGAACATTTCGAGCTTACATAAAAGCCTATTTAAAAAATCATCCTATGATTCACCAAAACCTAACCTTCCTGATACGTCAGTTAGCGCCCAGCGAAAAAGGCATAGCGATAGAAATTTATGTGTTCACCAATATTACTGACTGGATTGCTTATGAAGCGATTCAGGCAGATATTTTTGATCACCTGTTGGCAGTACTGACTGAATTTGAATTACAGGTATTCCAGAACCCTACCGGTAAAAATTTCGAGCAGTTAGGAAAACTTAATTAAGCGAGGCATAGACGGCCAATGCATTGTTTTTAAAACAAAAAAGGTATTCATGTTCCTCAGGTAAGCGTTTGTGGTACATTTAGTGTTGAAAATAAAAAATAACAAATATTGATCAGTACTTTATCACCCTCATATTAAGGGAGAAGTTAGTATGAAAACATTCCTCCGCGAGAATCCAACTATCACTTTCGGTCTGGGTTTGCCGCTATTACTCGTTATAGTATTCCTGTTGATTTCAGGATTACCCACTCTTTTAGTTGAGCCTCCACAATACGATGTGATTTATGCAACTAAATACTACAATCACCAAAATGGAATACAGATATCCGTTATAGATCAAAAGGTACAAGTCATTTCGCAAAGCAGTATACGAAACAACCAGAAACCACGCCTGTGGCGTTACAATCCCAAAACTGGTGCCGTGAGGGAGATTGCTTTCATATTACCACCCGGCCTCATTCACGTTAAAAAGAAACCAAACACTCCAGAAGAAGCTCCAAAAACAACCATTATAGATATACCTGATCTCAAAGGATTAACGGTTGATTCGTCGAGCATCGCACCTGATGGGTATGAATTTAATGTAGGAAGCAATCGCTATTCGCGTAATGTATTTGGTGGTTTATTTTATTCCTCACGTTATCGATATGAAGCAGTACTAACGAAAGATGGCCGCAGCGTCCGTCTACCAAATGCAACTGGCCAATATTACAGAGGTAACACTCACTTCATTGGCTGGGTGGTGTCCCAATGATTTCGTTGTTGGTCCTCTTTTTTATATTATTGTTGATAGGCGGCGGTATATGGGGTTGGCCACTAGTGGCAGGTGCTCTTGGCCTATCAAGCGTTACTGATAAGCCTGCCGCACTAAAACATATTAAGCAGCTAATGAATACTTACGACATCACACCCGCCGAAGTCGACACTGTTTTTAAATCACCCTCCTCTGAAAGGTCTACCAGCAAACGTGGAAAAGGCGATATTGCCAAGACTCTTTTTGCTTATCTAGGTGCGATTTTTATTTTTGCAGGTATCAGTATTTATATTGGCATGTTCTGGAATAGCATGGGCAGCGTTATGCGCATTTTTGTGACACTTGGTGTTGGATATATTCTGCTTATTGTTCTCGTTTCTGCACTGCATGAGAAAAAGTTTCCCCGACTCATACTGCCTCTCACTCTCGCCTGTATATTCATGATGACTAGCGGCTGGTTCATACTTATCCACGAAGTGTACCCACAAGGCGATAACTGGCGAGCTGCTGTACTGTTCGTGTTCGGGATTATGGCGTTACACCAGGGCATATTGTTCGCTAAATATAGACGTACAGTTTTGGCATTCACAACACTTGTTTTTATTTATGGGTTTATTGATGTCGGCCTCGATATGATAGGTGTCCCAATGGCTTATATTGCCATTGTACTTGGCGCGTCAGTATTTTTGGTTGGCACTGCTCTTGAAAAAACGTCTCATCGTTCTCTGACAGAACCTGCTTTGCTAATAGGCGTCTGCTGGATGAACAGCGGATTATTTGATCGTATTACTGTATTTACTTCCGCCAACTGGGCGAGCTTACTCGTTGGTATATGCGTTATCTTTACCGCTTACGGCATACAAAAAGCTGAGCGCTACCCACGCCTGATTGCTGTTGGCTATTTTATTGGCTCAATCATGGCCTATGCTGGGTTGTTCGATCTGGTACAGAATACGCCTATCGAGCTACTCTACCTTGCAGTAACAGCGTCAATGCTCTACGCCTGTGTCGTACTACAAAGTCGCGCATTATTGCTAACAACTGTTATTACGATGCTTGCATTTATGGGGTATTTTTCTGAAAAACATTTTGCGAACTCATTAGGTTGGCCTGTCACGCTCGTCCTCATGGGGATTGCCTTCCTCGGTGTTGGTGCAATTGCTATTAGAGTGAAACAACGAATCTAACTCTCCCCTGTTTGCAAGGAATGCACTGCAGTGGATATACATGTCGGTGTATTATTTAATTTATGAGAATTTCACGTATATATCACCCAGAAAGATTACACGTTGATCTGGAAATCGAATTGGCATCACAGTCTGCTATTCATTTAACACGTGTACTACGCTGCAAGGAACAAGATGAATTAATTCTATTTAATGGTAATGGCTCTGAATACCCTGCTGTTATAACAAGCATTAATCGTAACCATGTTTGGGTTAAGGTGTTATCGCATCATGATAGTAATAACGAATCACCCTTAACAATCACTTTGGTACAAGCCATTTCCAAAGGTGAGCGTATGGATTACACCATTCAAAAAGCAGTTGAACTTGGTGTTAATACTATTATTCCACTCATAACTGAGCGTAGCCTTAATCTAAAATCTGATCGTGTAGAAAAAAAATTAACCCATTGGAAAGGCATTGCTATCAGCGCTTGTGAACAATGCGGCCGCAATATTATTCCTGCTATTACCACTCCAGTTTTATTAAACAATTGGCTTAATGATAGCAATGAAGATGAATTAAATCTCATGCTTGCTCCTTCCGCGGGTAAGCATTTAAACAATATAACCTATTCTCAGGAAAACATTACTTTATTGATTGGTCCTGAAGGCGGCTTAAGTGGCAATGAAATTACACAGTGCCTTGATCATGGTTTAACGGGTATACAAATGGGGCCTCGTATTTTACGCACAGAAACTGCTGCAGTTACCTCATTAAGTATTATTCAATATAACTGGGGAGATTTAAGCTAGTTTACAAACGATCGGTTATTGATGATTCTTTCAAGAGCATTGATTCTATCAAATCAAGATCAGGGATCACAGCTGGTTCTGCTTCTACTAGAACATGAGCAAGAACTGCTTCTTCATCACCCATATCTTCAGCTAATGCCGTAACGACACTTTGGTTGGCCTGCACTAGATGGGGAATACCCTGCACAACAACTGCAAAGAATGGTAGCTGAGCATTTCCACCCAATGCATTGAAAACTGCGATACGGCATTTATTAGTCACTTCAACTGTTTCATTGTTTTGTATGCCTTCAAATGAAACTATAGGCACTTCCAGCCCACGCCAGGACAACATGCCAAGACACCAATCTGGACTATTATCAATAGGTTCGGGGGCTTTATAGGTAATGATTTCAGCTAATGAAGCATTTGGTAAAAATAGCTGATCGTGTACCATTGGGATCATTAGACTACGAACGGAAATATTTAAATTACTCATTAACTATACTCACCATCAAGGTATTCAATCAGGTTCTCAGCCAGTTCTTCTGGCGAACCACTTAAACTCACTATTTCGGCTGAACGAGCTGAGTCAGCCATACTACTAATAACACATGTCTTGGCCTCTTGTGCCCATACCATACCACCTTTTTGAGCGACTAGATGACATCCAGCCGTGCCATCATTTCCCATGCCGCTAAAAATAATCGCATTAGCATCAACACCATAATGTTTTGATACGACAGTGATCACATCATCTATCGATGGACTATAAATACTACGTTGTGTTATTTCTTCCATCGAAATCACGCCACGCTCACTAAAGTCCATGCGTTTCTCGACTGGAGCTACCACCACATGGCCTTTTTCTAACACCATACCATCTTCAGGTGCTGTTACTTTGAGTTCAGTTACTCGGCTAAGTTGCTCTGCCAATAAATTAACAAAACCAACGCCGATGTGTTGTGCCAAAATAAAACAAACAGGTAAGTCTTTAGGTAATTTTGATAAAAATGCTTTTACTGCCTGTGGGCCACCAATTGATGCGCCTAGAACCCAGATACGTTTAGCACGATTTGCAAGCGAACCCAGATTATCGCCTTTTTTTAATGCAACAATTTCTGCTGTAGCCATATCCTTATACGGTACGACTGGTTCAGTATCCTTAACTTCTTCTTTTTGCTCTAACTCGACAACCCCAGTCACTTCTAGCGTATCTTCTTGGTTATAATGACCATCATCAGTTTTGCTTTCAGGTTCATCATCTTCCGGCTCAGCTGACAGGCTAAATTCTTCACCCGATAGATCAACCAGCTTTTCTGCGAGACGACGACCCCATGCCCGACCACCTACTGTCACTGGCTTTCTGATTGAGGAACTATCATTAAATAAAATCGGTAAGTCGACCTGATCTATAATAACATCCAGATCATCATCATCTGAGTCATCCAGATTAACTAATAATACATCAGCGACTTCTTTATTAATTAAGGAATGCGTATCTTGATGCGTATCTTCGTCAGCGAGTACAAACAGTCCATTTGATTCAAGCATTTCAGCCAGGCAATCACGCTCACGCGTTGATCGCGATAAAATCGCCACTCGAAGTGGGCAACTTTCTGGATTAGGCATGCCCATGCGTTTCCTCTAACACCGTATTAATATTTTCTAGCAAATCATGTTCCTGGTACGGTTTACCCAAATATCTTTGTACACCAATTTCTTCTGCACGACGACGATGTTTATCACCTGTTCGCGATGTAATCATAATAATCGGAATATTCATTAACCGCGCTTCGTTACGCATGTGTGTAGCTAACTCAAATCCATCCATACGTGGCATTTCTATATCCAGCAACATAATATCAGGCATGTGATCATGAAGAATAGTGATCGCGTCAACACCATCTTTCGCCGTTATAACATTCATGTCATTTCGTTCAAGTAGCCGCGTTGTTACTTTACGCACGGTTATAGAGTCATCCACAACCATGACATTAATTCTTTGATCTATTTCGTCTTCTATACGCTCTTCACGTTGCGTTAATCGCATCGCCGCACTGAGTCGGATAATGGAGCTCATATCGAGTATCAATACAACACGTCCATCACCCAGTATAGTAGCACCAGATACACCGCGCAGTGTACTTAGCTGTGGCCCTACCGATTTAACAACTACTTCACGACTACCTAATAACGCATCAACCTGTAGTGCGGTTTTATGATCACCAGAACGTACTAGCAATACCGGCGAAAGGCCATCTGCTGATGAAAATCCTGAGTAATTTGTATGTAAAATTTGCCCCAAGCTCTGAACATCATATGAACTACCCGCATAGGTATAAACGCTATCTGGGTTGTTATTATAATTTTCCAGTTCTTCATGTGACATTCTGACAATACCTTCAACACTGGTTAATGGTATTGCGTATGTTTCATCTGCTACCCGAACAAGCAATGCATGGTTCATTGCTAACGTTAATGGCAAACGTATGATAAATTGAGTGCCCTTACCTGCTTCAGAAGATATATGAAGTGAACCACCTAGCTGTTTTATTTCACTATTAACCACATCCATGCCGACACCTCGACCAGAGACCTGGGTTACTTCTTCTGCTGTACTAAGTCCTGACTCTAATACAAACTGCATTATGTCATTGTCTGATAAATTGCTCGTTGCTGTTAACAAACCTCGTTCTTCAGCTTTGGCACGAATTGCTTCAAGATTCATACCCGCACCATCATCATTCAATGTCAGCACAATTTCAGAACCTTCACGAGCAACAGCCAGCGTTATAGAACCACTATCAGATTTACCCGCTTTCTTCCTGTCAGCTGGTGTCTCAATACCATGCGATAAAGAGTTCCGCAGCATATGCTCTAATGGCGCAGTAATTCTTTCGAGTACATTACGATCTAACTCGCCGCCTTCACCGACCACTTTCAAAGTTGCTTTTTTACTCAGGTCTTTACATGTTTGCCGCATAATACGTTGCAAACGAGGAATTAACCCCGAGAAGGCAACCATACGTGTACGCATGAGCCCTTCCTGAAGATCTGTATTTACTCGTGCTTGCTGAATCATTAACGTTTCAGATTCACGAACCAATCCATCTAGCAATCCCTGAATACTTCCAATATCAGCGGTTGTTTCCATTAAAGCGCGCGATAATTGCTGCATAGTTGAGTAACGGTCCATTTCTAATGGATCAAATTTCTCATTATTTTCCATTTCCTGCTCATAGCGGAATAAAACTTGTGCCTCTGTTTCTATTTCCAGCTTACGTAACTGTTCGTGCAGTCGATGAACCGTTTGATCCATCTCTACCAGGTTATAACGGAAAGCATTAATCTGTTGCTCCATACGTGACCTGTAAATACTTACCTCACCTGCATGATTGACCAGATTATCAAGTAAGTCAGATCGAACTCGAATCATTTCACCACTTGTTGCCTGTGACATTGACTCTTTCATAACCGGCATTGGTGCTGGGATAGGCGGCGGTATTTCTGCAGGCGCCTCTAATTCAATAGCAGGCTTTTTATCGTTCTGTGGTTCAACCTGTGGCTCTACAACTTCGATGTCAATATCATCATCAACTACAACTTCTTCAGTAACAGGGAAGTCAATAATTTCTGCAGTATCTTCTTTTAAACTAACATCAACTTCTGTAACAGGCTCAATATCAGCAACTTCAGTTTGTTCAACATCATGCCGAGCTTGAAGCATTGCATCCAGATCGACAATCAGATCATCAGGCATATCCAGAGCTTGCTTATTCTTTGTTCTTTCAAGTAATTTTATTAGACGGTCAACTGAACGATGTAAAATCTCGATCATCTCAGATGACACTTTCATGCCTTCTTCTACTACTGCAGTCAAAACAGATTCTACAGCATGACTTAAGTCACCAATCTCTTTAATACCTGACATTCGCGCACCACCTTTAAGGGTGTGCAATTCACGCTGCAATTCTGCAATTGCTTCTTTATCTTCAGCATTATCAACCAGTTTTTGTAAAATTACTTCGCTTGAGTCAAGTAACTCAGAGCCTTCTTCCAGGAAAACATCAATAATTTCCTGGTCATAATCATCTTCATCTTCATCTTCAGCCGTTTCGACAACTTGTTTTTGCTCTTGCTCTTGCTCTTGCTGAAGTTGTGCTTTTTTCTGTTCTGCTCGTTGGTTTTCTTCCTGTTTTTCCAGCTCTATTGAATACAGGCTATTCACCTTTTCTATTAAACCCGAAACGTCTGATTCTGGTTGCCCTGGTTTATTAATCAGTCCGAGCATTTCATTAATGACATTAACTGCGTCGGCGAGTAAAGAACGACTTTCCGGTTTAACTTCGCTTTGATTTTCATCCATAATTTTTGCGTATTTTTCAAATGACCCTGCCACTTCAGCAATATCATCTGCGCCGGCCATACGCGCACTTCCATGCAATGTGTGTAACGCTCTAACAAGATCATCGGTAACAAAATTATCATCTCTTCCTGCAGCGGTTTCTATGTAACTGTTAATGACTGCAATATGTCCATCTGATTCTTTGTTGAAAATTTCAAATAAAACAGGATCCATGACCCTAATAACTTCTGCACCTTCTACTGGCTGTTGAGGCGTTTCTTGCTCATCAGAAACAACTGATTGTTCAGCCTCTGCAATAAGATTTTCTTCAGCTTGTTTAGCTTTTTCATTATCACCATTAATTTCATTTTCAGCGCGATCAATAAAAGTTTGCACATCAACGCCTGCTGGACCCTCTCCTTTCAACTCACCAATCAATGCAGGTAAAACAGCAACAGAGTCTTCAAGAATACTTACAATACTTAATGAGGCTGGTATCGTATTATCAATAATTCTATTTAGCATGCTTTCCAACGACCAGGAAAACTCCCCAATAGTAAGCGCACCAACCAGTCGACCACTACCCTTTAAGGTATGAAAAGAACGTCGAATATTGGATAACGAATCATGATCATCATAATTCTCTTTCCACCGAGGTAAGTTTTCCTGAATTTCTTCAAGTACTTCTTCGGCTTCTTCAATAAAGATCTCGATAATATCTTCGTCAATATCATCTGGTAATACATTAACTGGTGCTTTAGATTCGGTTTTGGGCTCATCAACCGTTATTTCTTCAACTTCAGGTTCAATAACATCGACAACCTCAGCTTCTTCAATAACTTCAATCTCAGCCTCATCTTCTGTTACTAATGAATCAGATAGATCAATAGTTTCTTCAACATCTGAAGACATATCATGAAGATCAAAATCAACTAGATCACTATCAGGGAACTCTTCTACTTCCTCCTGGGTATGATCTTTATTTTCTATAGCAACTTCTTCTTGTTTGTCTTCAGCCTGAGGACGTTCAACCCGATGACCTAAAGCGGACATGCTCTCGTATGCCACGTTCAGTATAGGCGTAATATTGGGTCGATTTTCGCGGAGTGCCTCAAGGTAATATTCGACACTTGAAATGACGTCAGCAATATTTTCAAGGTTTTGTTGTGACGGTTCATTTATATTTTCAAGAACGTCTTTGGCAACATATGTCTTTGCAGCACCAATGAGATTAGCAGCCTCATCAAGCCCCATAATAACCATGCCGCCTTTAGCCGCATCAAAATAGGAAGGCACAAGTTTAAGTTGTTCAAAATCCATTGGCGCGTCAATAAACGCGACCATCGCATCTTTCGATTTTGCGATCTCAACCTGAATTTCTTTGAGCACTGTATCATGAATCTGGCGTAACTCTGCAGTAGCCAGCATTGGGTCTGCATTACCCTCTGCCCTTTCTTCTAGAACCTGTTCTTCTGCATGACTACTTTCAACCAGGCCAACCAAACTCGATTCAACAAATAATAACGCGCCGGCTGTTTCCATTAATCGCGATTCATCAGCCTCGAGTTCACCATTGACAATGGATTGAAGGACAGACGATTGTTCTTGTATAACTTTGCGTGGCACGCCCATACCCAACATTCCAAGGGTATCTGCCATTTTTTTCAATACTTCAATTTGAGGTTCTAATGTAGAAATATCACGCTCATCACTTCGTAATAAAATATCCAATGCATCTTTAACACGTGACAAGTCTTCGGATATAGCCGCAGAAACTGTCTCCAACAACTCTGTATTAGGGCCAGCCATTGATTCGCGATCTGACTCAAGCTCTTTATTAGTTTGTAGCACACTGGAAAGATTGTATTTCTTCTGTATTTCTTCAACTCGTGATGTAACGGGATCAGATTGCGCTACATAATACAAAAGATTTTTCAGTAGTTCTTCAGCAGGATTTGCTGTTAATTCCTGCTCACCATAATCGACTAACCGTTTAATTTCACGATCAACTTGGCCAAGCAACAATTTCAGAGTGATATTACCTTCAACCCCATTGTTTAATAATGACTCTACAATTCCTTTTGCAACCCACCATAAACGCACCACTTCGTCACGTGAACAAACTTGCTCTAGTTGGGTTAAAACTTTTTTCAGTTTTTTAAGACTATTTTCCGTGTCTTTATCACGATACCAACCCAGCAACCCAATTTGATATAAAGGTCGTAGCTTTTTCGCCAAAGCTTTTGGATCGACGCCAAAAAGGTCTTGTGATTCTTCGACAACGACAGGGGTAGTTTGATTTAAGTCAGGCGTGAATAACGCGCTTTCAGATAGTAAAATCGAGCCTCGTGCAGTACGCAAATCATTCATTATTGGCATCAGAACCAGAGGATTGTCTTTCATGCCGCGTTGAATTCTTTCCAGATATTCCGGTAATTGCAAGATGGCGCGCATTAGCACTTCATATGCATCATCTTTTTGTGTTACTTCATTTGCAAGCAATGCTTCGAGTAACAATTCCATTTCTTCAGCAAATAATGAGGCACCATAGAGCTCA
>Ga0316204_10005919_pt1 | contig 19517 bp, 14 predicted proteins | sample 6monrhotite_MG_2_FD_205661 | JGI IMG/M metagenome (GOLD analysis project Ga0316204, IMG submission 205661) | Microbial mat bacterial communities from mineral coupon in-situ incubated in ocean water Damariscotta River, Maine, United States -... | ecosystem: Environmental > Aquatic > Marine >...
TTTCTGCAAAACTGATTTTCCTGATACCCAGACAGTCTGATGAGCCAGTTCAGGATTATATCCATAGAGTTCGCACCCAGCTCAGTCAACAATGCATGAATTAAAATATGCCTAAGAAGCAGGCTTATGGTAATTTTTCAGCTTAATCACAATCAACAAGAACCGTATTCAAGCCATGGACATAAAGGTAAAGTTTGTGACATACTGAGATTTTATAACCAAAATTGCATTGACTGATTGAAAAATATCATGCCAGTTGATCATGCCAATAGTATACGGGGTTAATATAATAATAATGCTAAGCAAGAAGATAACCAGTCTGATAAAAAAACCAACTTTTTTTATATTTATTACTATCCTGACAGGCCTATTCACCGTTCCTTCAACAACTTTTGCAACTGACAAGGAGCCTGAAGATGACACCGTTATCGATATTAAAGGACTGGGCGGTGACTTCAGCCTGATGGGTAAAAACGGCTGGGTTTCTCTGTCCGATTTTCGTGGTAAGGTCGTAGCCATTTATTTCGGTTATACAAAATGTCCGGATGTATGCCCCACCAGTTTAAGCATTCTATCCGATGCTATTTCAAAACTCAGTCCCGATGAAAAGCAAAATTTTCAGAGCATCTTTATCAGTTTTGATCCTGAACGTGACACTCCCTCGGTACTTGCCGAATATGTTGCCTTTTTTGATGAACAGATGATCGGTCTAAGCGCAGCCCCTGAAGACCTGAATCCGGTGGTGTCCCAGTATGGTGCTTACTATGAAAAAGTACCGTATTCCAACTCTGAATTAATTTACGGCATTGATCATACCTCTGCCACCTATATCATCGGCAAAGACGGAAAATTGACCGAAATATTTCCCCATTCGACTGAATCTAAAAAAGTGCTTGAAAGTATCCGAAAAGCGATGCAAAAGTAAACCGTCAATATCTAAGAAATGATTTCAGGCTGCTCCTGAGAGATTGGCTTTGATCCGCAGTCCACGAATCCGTGCTACAAATGGGAAGCTTGAATCCATCCATGGAACGCTTTCCTTTGTTCCTGCCTCAGGATCCTCTCTCAGCCAAGCCACCCGTTAGCAACGCTACCACCATACTTCACCTGCAATATTTATTTAAATGCTTTTTTATTAACTAACTAAGTGAAACTAATGACACGAATTAATAGCACCCAAACAAGCTGGCATGCAAAATTTTTCATCAAACTTTTATCCAAATGTCATAAAATTGCCATATACAGTGATTATATTGGACTTTGACAAAATCAGATATGAGATAAACTAATGTTAGGACAATTATAATGCAAGCTGAACAATCCACTATTGAGCAAGGGTACAATAATATTGAAACGGCTTCAGAGAATTGCTATTTTTCCCAGACATCAAACTTTGAAGTTAAAATCACCCAGGAGTCTTCTGATTTACAAAAAGCCAAAAAACTTCGTCTAAAAGATTACTCCGTACTAAAATCCAATCCCGTTTTAAAAAAATCAATTCAAAATAATATCTTACACACCAAACAATTAATCGAACAACAACAGATATTGATTCATGATGGCTATGACAGCTTCGCTGATCACCTGATCGTTATTGATCATGAAAATGATAGAGTGATCGCATATGTTCGTCTTATTGATGCCTATACAGCCTACAAAATAGGTGGTTATTATTGCGAAACACAATTTAATCTTAATAAGCTTTTTGCCCGGCAGACGTTTTATCTGGAAATGAGCCGTCTGGTAATTGACCCCGAATACCACAATACAGAAACCGCTGCACTTCTCTGGTCTGGGATCATCAAGCATGCTCAGGAGAAAGGAATTGATGCAATAATCGGCTCTCTGTCATTACCTTTAAGTCATGGTGCTATGTCGTATTCATTACTTCAGTACTTAAAAAAACACCACATCAGTGATAGTAATTGCCGTGTCCAACCCTATCAATTACTTCCTGATTCTGCTTCGTCATCGGAAATTTATGACCATTGTGACAATCAAATTATTGAATTCTTTTTCCGCCAGGGAGTAAAATTATGTGGTGATGCATACTGGAACAAAGAGCTCAATCATGCGCAATTGTTTGTTTATTTTCCAGTGAGTAAAGCACCAATATTCCCAGAATGTATACGAATGAATGAAGTTGAATTGGGTTTAATGTGCAAATAAAGCTAAATTCCTTGGATTTTCATAAAAAATAAGGTATAGTTTTTGGGCCTGCATTGACTCAGTTGGTTTTTCTTAGAATTCTATTCGTGTTTCTGAATCCCCGTTGTGTCACATGCACAACATTAATGTTTTGTAATTTAGTTAGTTTTAGGATTTATACAATGAGTACTGGTACAGTTAAGTGGTTTAACGAATCTAAAGGTTATGGTTTTATCAGCCCAGACGATGGTAGCGATGATGTTTTTGTACACTTTCGCGCAATTGTTGGTGAAGGCTTTAAGACTCTTAATGAAGGTCAAAGCGTGAGCTATGAAGTAGAGAAAGGCCCTAAAGGCCTGCAGGCTGCTCAAGTTCAGCCTCAATAAACCGCTCTGCACAAAAAGTCCTGCTTGTCGGGGCTTTTTTTTGCTTTAGACTTTAATTCCTAGAGTTCTAAATTCAAGCATTTTTCTTTTAAACTTTTATTGCTACGGCTACCTTTTAGCTGTTATGTAAAAGTAATGGTTCTTCTATTGCTATAAATTTAGTTGCTGACTGAATTAATGACGCAGCAGTCAGACCGGGAACACCGTAAACCTCCGTTTCTAGCTGATATTTTTCCCCAGCCCTATCCAGCAACATATCGAAATCACCATCTCCAGATGCCAGCACAATCACATCAGATTCCGCTGCATATTCCATGACATCCAGAGTAATACCGACATCCCAATCGCCTTTTGCAGAACCATCACTGCGTTGAATAAAAGGTTTAAGTTTCACTTCAAAACCAATCCCGCGCAGAATATTCTGAAACTGGCGTTGTTTTTCGCTGCCGCGGTGGATTGCATACGCGAAAGCATGGATAACTTCTCGACCATGAGTCGCAGCTTTCCAAAAAGCATTATAGTCAAAATGGCATTGATACTGTTCTCTGGTGGTATAATAGATGTTTTGTACATCCACAAAAATTGAAACTTTTTTCAAAGCGTTCAAACCTTATTCATAATTACGAAACAAGTAATTGGTCTATGGAAATATGGTTATAGCAGACCAATTGAATAATTTAGTTTATTGGCAACAGTATCAGAATTTTGCCTGAACGACACGATTTCGACCTTCTTTTTTTGCCGTATAGAGCGCTTTATCGGCCTGGGCAATTAAATCTTTAATCGAGTTGATGTCCTTCTGATACTCTGCCACACCAAAACTGGCCGTCAGAGACCCCATGTGCGGAAAGGAATATTTTTCGATGACACTTCTTAGCTTTTCAGCTTGAACAAAAGCATTTTTGCAATCGGTTTTGGGGGAAATCAACATAAATTCTTCCCCTCCCCAGCGGCCTAATATATCCGTATTACGGATATTATTTCGAATTAATTTGGCAAACTCGATTAAAATAGTATCGCCTGCCTGATGCCCAAATTGATCATTAACCGCTTTGAAAAAATCTATATCAATGATAATGACGCTGAATTTTTGCTCATAGCGGTGGTAGAGTTGTTCCTGCTGCTCCAGAATTTCATCCAGTTTAACCCGGTTAAACACCTGCGTTAATTTATCGGTTACCGAAAGCAGTTCCAATTTGGCATTGTACTTACTTAGAACCGTATAACGATAAAAGAAAAAAGTTAATACCGCAGCAATTACAATCAACCACTGCCAAAGATCACCATAATTAATCACTTTTTCGTAGCGTATTGCCAACCACTGATTAAGAATATCCTGCTTTTGCTTTTCTGAGATGTCCTCTATCGCTGTATCAAACACCTGCTGCAAAAGTGGTTCATCGTTGCGAGCCGCGATCCCTAATTCCCAGTTTTCATCAAACTTGCCAGCAATTTTTAATTCACCAACAAAATTTCGCTGGAATTCATAACCAATCGTCACTAAAGTACCAATAAACCCATACAATTCATCCTGGTTCACCATTTTCAGGCCCTGATGAAGTGAGTCCACATCAACAATTTTCATATCTGGGTACTTTTTTCTAAGAATTTCTGCAAAGGCATATCCCTTTACCACGCCCAGCTTTTTATCCGTGATTTTGCTTATATCAGCAATAAAAAATTGGTCCGTTTTGGTTGCCACCACCAGAGGAATGGAAAGATAAGGCTGAGTAAAATCCATATATTCTCGTCGCTCTTCTGTTTCCATAGCAAGGGAAAATATATCGCATTGTCGGTTCTTGGCAAATTCCATCGATTGCGACCAGGAACTGGTGTTGACAAGGACAATAGGAATACCAATTTTTTCCTGAAAAATCGCAATATAGTCTGCGGTCATACCAATATGTTTGCCTTGATCAATTTTTTCCAGAGGCATCCAGTTAGGGTCAATACACATGGTGATCTGTTTTTTTTCTTGCAGGTAGTTTTTTTCCTGGTCGGTGAAATTAATACTGGCGAACGCATTGTCAAAGCAAAACAAGCCCAATAGCAAATAAATTGTTCGGATAAAGAATGATATCGACATTATAAATATTACGTTATGTACCTTTAGCAGCTCATGCCTTTACTATAGTTCAATTTGCTTAATTTATGAAGATTTACCAAGTGTGGTTATTTTTATAATGATGCTATTCCTGTTCTAATAATAGCCTGATAAAATTATCCACCGGCACTGGTTTAGAGAAGTAATAGCCCTGAAATAGATAACAGCCATTAGCATTTAAAAACTCAAGTTGTTGGCGAGTTTCTACCCCTTCCGCAATGACTTCCAGGTCAAGGTTACGCGCCATATCAATGATTGTTTTCACAATCGCATCATCATTTTTATCAATTGTGACATCACGGATAAAAGTCCGGTCAATTTTCAACATATTTACCGGCAGTGATTTTAAATAAGATAAGGAAGAATAGCCGGTGCCAAAATCATCAATCGAAAAATGTATTCCCATATCTTGCATTTCTTTCATCTTTTCAGAAAATGCCGAGAAATTACCAACCAGGGTTTGCTCAGTAATTTCCAATTCCAGATACTGGGGCGGAATTTGATATTTTATCAACAGGCTTTTCACTTCATCAACATAGTCACTACGGCCAAATTCCCAGGGGCTGACATTGATGGCAATTCTCCTGAAGGAGTCAGGCAGACTCTGTTGTAGAATTTTTTGCAGTTCCTGCAAGACCATTTCCATAACGGATTTTCCCAGCGCATGAACCAGACCAGACTCTTCAGCAATGGGAATAAATTCTGCCGGAGAAATAAAACCTGTTTCCGGATGTTCCCAGCGAACGAGCGCTTCTGCTGAGATGATAGCCCCGAATTCATTATATTGAGGTTGCAGGTGAATCGTCAGTTGTTCCTCGTTTAAGGCAATGCGTAAATCATTTTGTAATTGAAAACGCTTTTCCAGTAATTTTTGCATATGCCAGGCAAAGATCCGAACCGTATTTTTGCCTTCATCTTTAGCCTGATACATGGCGATATCCGCATATTTGATCAGGTCATGGCCATCACGATCATCTTCAGGAAATAATACAATGCCGATACTGCAACTGATTTGTTGCTGCTGATTTTCCAGTTCATAAGGTGTCTGCATCAGTTCCAGAATTTTGTAGGCAATCGTTTGTGCCTGACCTGATGCTGTAACAATATTATTCTCCAGATTGGATAACAATACGACAAATTCATCTCCTCCCAGGCGACAGGCCAGATCCTCTTTTCGCAATAAGTTGTTAAGTCGTTTTGCCGTCTGTTTTAGCAGGGTATCACCAACACGATGACCAAAACTATCATTAATGGTTTTAAAATTATCCAGATCAATAAACAGCAAGGCACCAAATTGCTCATGCCGTTTAGCCCGGGCGATTTCCTGATCCAGTCGTTCTAATAGTAAACGTCGATTAGGCAGTTCCGTTAAAGGATCAAACAATGACAGCTGGTGCGCCTGTTTCTTGGCAGCGACCTGTTCGGTGATATCATGAGCAATCCAGACAACCATGCGTTTGTCTGTTTTACTTTTATCTTCATAGTCAAGCACGGAGGCGTGTCCCTGAAATACTTTCAGGCTTTCTCCTATTGGCAACTCATATTCCAGCGTTTGAGTTTCTTGAGTTGCCAGCGTGGTCGCGATTACTTTTATAATCTGGGCAGCTTCAAATTCCGGAAGAACATCTTTGATATTCTTGCCAATTAATAATTCTTTTTGGCTAGTGAGTAGCTTCTGATTACTACCAAAAATCTCAATGTATTCGCCATCCTCATCCATAATGAAAGCCAGTTCAGGCATAGCATTAATGAATGAGCTTAATAAAGCATGTTGTTTTTGCAAAGATTTCTGGCTTTGTACGGATTTAAGCTCTGCCCGGGCCTGCTTGAGCATTTTTTCGTAGATGATCTCGGTCATGCTGTTGAGGCCAATTTTCAATTCTGAAATTTCATCTTTTCCACGAATATTTAGTATCCTGGCGGACATATTGCCACTTTTTATCGCCTGAATCTGTAGCAACGCTTCTTTAATTCGGCGAACCAGATAACGGGAAAAAGTAAAGCCTGAGAATAATGCGATGAACAGGACCACAATAAATCCGATTAAAACCTTTTCAACATATTGTTTAAGATGGGAAAAAAGCCGGTCATGTTCCAGAACAAAAAACAGTTCCAGATCCCATTGAGGGATTTTTTTATAAAAAAACTCCAACTCGCCTTCTCTGGAACTTTGAATATCGACACTATTATTGCTTTCTCCAGCTAAAGGTGTCTGCTGTAAAAAAATGTGTTTTTGGTGGATTATTTCCCAGTCTATAGCCAGGTCATGATCGTCTGTGTGGACTATTTTCTCACCCCGGCTATCAAGGATAACCAGGCAACCATCACCATGTTTATCGGGTGCATGAAATTCTTTTTGTATCCGCGCAATGACTTTCTGATAATAGCCGTTGACATCCTGCAGGCCATGTTTTTGCAGGGCGTTGTATTCTTCCTCAATAAATTGATGCACAGTCTCCAGGTCTTTTTGCACCAATTGTGCATTCAGATCATACAGAATCACTTTAATGGTATTAACACTAAAGAGTATTGTGATAAAGGCGGTGAGCGTCACCAATAACACAGTAAACAGACTGAGTTTAGGGAGTAATTTCATAGTTTAGTCAGGAAAATTCATATCATTATATTTTTAATTTTTCCATCGATAGGATTGTGCATTGCGTAAAAAATCTATTTCAAAGGTAATTCCCAATTTTTCAGCCAGGTCCATATTAACTGTCGCATTGACCTGATGATTATTAACAATCGGTATTGAAGCAGGTGATTCACCAGAAAAAATTCTCAATGCAGTTTTAGCGGCATATTGTCCCTGTTCTTCCGGTACCTGTAAAAAACCTAATAACACATAAGGGATCATTGCCGCCTGGGTTGTACCCGTTGGAATTTTAGTATGTCGCAGAATAAAACTATGCATTGCTGTCTCTTCCCAGCCGGTAATACTCATACTATTCTCAATGATCAACATATCCACTTCATTTTGCAAACGTAAATAGGCTTCCTGCCATTGCTCGGCATTTTTAACGTAAATTTGTTTATCAAAGCTAATGCCAGCCTTGTTAATATAATTATAGACATTGTTGCGATCACTTATGACATTACCCGACAATATCCCCAGCCTGCTGCCTTTCGAATATCGAGCCAATTCTTTGGGCAGAGGTGCAATCAAGGATACTTCTTCCATGCCGGTCGCATTTTTATAGGGATAACCATAGACAGAAGCATCCCAGTTCACCCCACAAAAAACAATATCGAGATCAGAATTTTTATAATAAGGTTCAATCAGAAATTTGCTGGCATTATCATCTGCAGCAATCACCAGATCAGGTTGCCAGGCATCAATTTTTTGTTTTGCCTTCAATGCCGCCCGTTTAATCGCCTGTTCATCAGGCTTGCGTTTACTGTCCATGGAAAAGACTTCCATTTCGACCCCCTCAGAATTGAAAATATCCTGCGCACCGGAAACTATTCCGGCAGACCAGCTATAGCCCTGATGGTAGGAATCAATCAATAAAACACGTTTAACTGGAACATTTGCATCCGCTGCTTGAGACGAAACAGAAAAGTTTAAGGCAAAAAAAAGAGCGCAGCATACAAGAGAATGTTTAAATTGTATGCGCATTGATCCTCCCTGGTCTGATGATGTTTATTTTGCTTTAACTATATGCATCTAGAATAGAAGAGAAAATGGTTGAAATCAATGCAGGGGAAACTGCCTGAAGCGTCCTGACAACGCTTCAGGGCAAAGGCTCGGTCAGTTTTTCTTGGGCATGTAGATATCGGTACAGGTGCCCTCGGCCACTTCTGTAGCAAAATTCACCGTTTCAGACAAAGTAGGATGAGGATGGATGGTTAAGGCAATATCCTCCATTTCAGCGCCCATTTCCACCGCCAGTGCCGCTTCTGCAATAAGTTCACCGGCATTTTTACCTAAAATCCCGGTGCCCAGCATGCGATGGCTGCCTTTTTCATACAACACCTTGGTCATGCCTACATCGGCACCAACTGACAGGGCCCGACCACTGGCTGCCCAGGGGAAAACGCCTTTTTCATAGTCAATACCCTCGGCTTTTAACTGCTCTTCCGTCTGACCACACCAGGCAACTTCAGGATCAGTATAGGCCACTGAGGGTATGGTCCGGGCATCAAAGAAGCGCTTTTGACCATCAATAACCTCTGCGGCAATCTTGGCTTCATGAGTGGCCTTATGTGCCAGCATCGGCTGACCGACCACATCTCCGATAGCGTAGATATGATCGACATTGGTGCGCTGTTGGCTGTCAACGGGAATAAAACCCTGGTCATTGACAATGACTCCAGCCTTATCGGCATCAATCAGCTTACCATTGGGTGAACGACCAATGGCCACCAGAACATTGTCAAAGGTATCCTGTTCCGGAGCTTTTTTACCCTCCATTTTGCACACAATACCATCATCGCCTGGTGTCAATTCAGTCACTTTGGTATTCACGAAGATATTTTCGTAGCGCTTTTTCAATGTTCTTTCAAACGGTTTAATCAGATCGCGATCGGCACCCGGAATCAAACCGGGTCCCAGTTCAACCACGGTCACCTGAGCTCCCAGCGCATGGTAAACCGTTGCCATTTCCAGACCGATGATGCCACCACCCACGACTAATAAACGTTTCGGAATATTGTTCAACTCCAGGGCATCGGTAGAATCCCAGACCCGCTCGTCTTCCCAGGGGATGAAAGGCAGTTTGGTGACCGAAGAGCCCGCGGCAATAATACAATGTTCAAAAGCCACTACCTGTTTAGCGCCATCACTGCTTTCTACCTCGATGCTATGGGCGGACGTGAACTTACCATAACCAGTAACCACCTGCACCTTACGCTGTTTGGCCAGTTGTTTTAGACCACCCGTGAGGCGACCAACGACCTTGTTTTTATGTTCACGTAATTTGTCTGTATCAACTTCCGGTTCCTGGTATTTGACCCCAAGGTCAGCAAATTCACGTGCCTCACTGACTACTTCGGCCACGTGCAACAAGGCTTTTGAAGGAATACAACCAACATTAAGGCAAACACCACCCAGAAAATTATCTTTTTCAATCAATACAACTTTCTTACCCAGATCGGCCGCACGAAACGCAGCGGTATAGCCACCGGGGCCCGACCCCAGCACAACCACTTCAGCCTGAATATCAGCAGTGCCAGAAAAACTTTCCGCTGCTGGAGCAGTTGTTGCCGGGGTAATGTCTGCCACGGCTTGCGCTGCTTCAGCCGGTTCATTATCCTGCGCAACTGTTTCGGCTTTCTGCTCGGCTACCTGAGTCGCCTCGACAACCTCCAGCTGTAAAATAACGCTGCCTTCGGAGACTTTATCGCCAATATTGACTAATACTGATTTCACAGTACCCGCATCAGCGGCAGGTATTTCCATACTGGCCTTATCGGATTCCACGGTAATCAGTGCATCTTCGACATTAACTGTATCACCTGGAGCAACCAGAATTTCAATAATTTCAACTTCGTCAAAGTCACCGATATCCGGGACTTTTACTTCAATGGTATGACTCATTTTTCAACTCCGGTGATTACATTAACAAATAGCGAACATCTGACAACATCTTGCCCAGATAGGTTGAGAATGCCGCACCTTCTGCACCATCAATGACCCGATGATCATAGGAAAGTGACAATGGACAGATCAGGCGTGGGGCAAATTCAGAACCATTCCATACCGGTTGCATCTTGGAACGAGACACACCAAGAATAGCCACTTCCGGAGCGTTCACGATGGGCGTAAAACTGGTACCGCCGATACCACCCAGACTGGATATGGTAAAACAGCCACCTTGCATTTCAGAAGGTTTCAACTTTTTATCCCGTGCTTTTATGGACACTTCGCGTAACTCTGTCGCCAGCTCTCCCAGGCTCTTCTGATCAACATCACGAATAACCGGCACAACCAGACCATCCGGCGTCGCCACGGCGATACCAACATGGTAATATTTTTTCAGGATCAAAGACTCTCCCGAGACTTCCAGGGATGAGTTAAAGCGAGGGAATTCTTTTAAGGCCGCCACTACCGCTTTCATAATAAATGACAGCATGGTGACCTTAATGCCTTTATCCGCATAGTCCTGGTTGGCTTGCTTGCGAAAGGCTTCCAATTCGGTAATATCCGCTTCATCAAACTGGGTAACATGAGGAACATTTACCCAGTTGCGATGCATGAATTTACCGGTAAGAATATTAATTTTTGACAGCTTTTTAGTTTCTACTTCACCCCACTGGCTGAAGTCAATTTCCGGCATGGGTTCAACACCCAGACTTGCGCCGCCGGATGGTTCTCTTAATGCCTGCTTGACAAAATCCTGGACATTCTCTTTGACAATACGGCCATTGCGTCCGGAGCCTTTGACTCGTGTCAGATCAACACCCAGTTCCCGGGCAAACTTGCGTATTGCCGGAGAAGCATGGGCTTTTTTGTAATTCTCATGATCGATATTAATCGTAGGTGGAGGCTTACGGACCGGTGGTGTCGGTGTCGCTTTCGCTGCAACCGACTCTTCCTTAACAACCGGTTTTTCAAGCACCGCCGGTGCTGGTTCAGCAACAGCAGTCGGCTCAACAACAGTTCCTGTCGATTCGGCATCAAGCAGCAGGATTAAAGAACCTTCAGAAACACTATCACCCAGTTTAACTTTGACTTTTGCAACCACGCCCGCATGACTACTGGGAATTTCCATCGTTGCTTTATCGGACTCAACCGTAATCAAAGAGTCTTCAACATTAATAGTATCACCTTCGGATACCAGGATTTCGATGACTTCTACTGCATCAAAATCACCGATATCCGGTACAAATACTTCTATCATTTTACTCATGTATTACTCCCTTCTCTTCATTGCGAGAGTTTAAGCAGTTGCCGGATTTGGTTTTTCAGGATCAATGCCGTACTTGACGATTGCTTCCTGTACCTTACCCGCAGGGAACTGCCCGTCATCCGCCAATGATTTCAATGCTGCAATAACAATATAAACCGCATTGACTTCAAAGAACTTGCGCAGCTGAGCACGAGTATCTGAACGGCCAAAACCGTCGGTACCCAAAACTTCATATTTAGCCGGAACCCATTTTCGTATCTGGTCCGAATAGCCCTTGATATAATCCGTCGCCGACAGAACCGGGCCTCGGCGGTCTTTCAGGCATTTTTCGATATAAGAAATTTTAGGCTCTTCCAGTGGATGCAGCATGTTCCAGCGATCGACATTCTGTGCTTCACGACGTAATTCGTTATAGCTGGTCACGCTCCAGACATCCGCATCCACAGACCAGTCTTCATCCAGTAACCGGGCGGCCTCAATCACCTCACGAAGGATGGTGCCTGAGCCCATCAGCTGGATTTTCTTACGACGCTTACCACCACCCTGCAACAGATACATGCCTTTAAGAATGCCTTTTTCCACACCCTTGGGCAGAGCAGGCTGAGGGTAGTTTTCATTCATAACGGTGATGTAATAGAACACATTTTCCTGTTCTTTATACATCCGGCGCATACCTTCCTGAATGATCACCGCCAGCTCATAAGCAAAAGTGGGATCATAGGTGACACAATTTGGAATGGTAGCCGCCAATATTAATGAATGACCATCCTGATGTTGTAAGCCTTCTCCTGCCAGCGTGGTACGACCTGCAGTACCACCCAGCAAAAAGCCACGTGCCTGCATATCACCAGCCATCCAGGCCAGGTCGCCCACTCGCTGGAAACCAAACATGGAATAATAAATATAGAACGGCACCATATTGACGCCATGCGTGCTATAGGCCGTTGCTGCAGCAATCCATGAAGACATGGCCCCGGCTTCATTGATACCTTCCTGAAGGATATGACCGGACTTGTCTTCTTTATAGAACATGACCTGATCTTTGTCCTGAGGGGTATAAAGCTGTCCCACCGAGGAATAAATACCCAACTGACGGAACATGCCTTCCATACCGAAGGTACGTGCTTCATCCGGGACGATTGGCACGATATTATCACCAATATTTTTATCCCGGCTTAATAGTGTCAGCAAACGCACAAAGGCCATGGTGGTGGACATTTCCCGATCACCTGAGCCTTGTAAAATAGGATCAAAAACTGAGAGTTTGGGAATTTCCAGAGGCGCTGCGGTACGATTACGTACCGGCATGAAACCACCCAGAGCTTCGCGTCTGGACATCATGTATTTATATTCTTCACTGTCTTTGCCCGGATGATAATAATCGGCTTTTGCCGCCTGCTCATCACTGATGGGAATATTGAAACGATTCTTATAGGCAATCATTTCTTCTGCATCCAGCTTTTTCTGTGAATGGGTACGCATCTGACCTTCACCGGCTGACCCCATACCATAGCCTTTCACAGTATGAGCCAGAACAACCACCGGTTGGTCTTTAGTCTCAGCAGCTTCTTTATAGGCAGTATAAACTTTGTGTGGATCATGGCCGCCGCGATTCAAACGCCATATATCAGCATCTGACATGTTTGCTACCATGGCTTTCAGTTCCGGGTATTTACCAAAGAAATGTTCACGGACATAGGCGCCGTCTTTGGATTTATAGTTCTGAAAATCACCATCGACACACTCCATCATGCGGCGCTTTAACAGACCATCTTTATCTTTGGCCAAAAGCGGATCCCAATAACTGCCCCACATGACCTTGATCACTTTCCAGCCGACGCCACGGAAAATCGCTTCCAGTTCCTGGACGATTTTACCATTGCCTCGAACCGGGCCATCCAGACGCTGGAGATTACAGTTAATCACCCAGATAAGATTATCCAGTTTTTCCCTTGATGCCAGAGAAATTGCACCCAGGGTTTCTGGTTCATCCGTTTCACCGTCACCGATAAAACACCATATTTTACGTTTGCGGGTATCTGACAAACCACGATCCTGCATATAGCGCATGAAACGAGCCTGGTAAATCGATTGAATAGGTCCCAGGCCCATGGATACAGTGGGAAACTGCCAGAAATCTGGCATTAGCCAGGGGTGAGGGTAGGAAGACAGGCCACCGCCATCAACTTCCTGACGAAAACGATCCAGTTGTTCTTCATCGAGACGGCCCTCCAGAAAAGCCCGGGCATACATACCCGGTGCCGAATGCCCCTGAAACAGCACCAGATCACCGCCATGTTCATGGGTCGGAGCCTGGAAAAAGTGATTAAAACCCACGTCATACAGGGTTGTTGCCGAGGCAAAACTGGCAATGTGACCACCCAGTTCAGAGGATTTACGATTCGCTTTCACCACCATCGCGGCCGCATTCCAACGAATCAGGGAGCGGATTCTTGCCTCCATAGCCGCATCACCAGGAATCATATGTTCCAGATGTGCAGGAATAGTGTTTACATAGGCGGTATTGGATGAATGAGCTAAATTGACACCGGAACGACGTACCTGGTCAATCATCTGTTCCAGTAAAAAATGGGCACGCTCAGGGCCTTCAAGCTCCAGTACACTATCAAGGGCTTCCAGCCATTCCTGTGTTTCCTGTTGATCGATATCCTGCTCATGAGTCTGACTCAAGTTGTGATTCGACATAATTTAGTCTCCTGCCATGCATTAACACCTGGACAATTGATTTAGATGAGAGCCGCTTATGTTAATCATATGCTTTCACAATTGTCTGGTTGTTATCGCTGTACTTAGTATATAAGATAATTATTTGCATCAATTTTTATACCTTACAATACAACTTTTACATACGTAAAAATATTTACTTATTTATCAATAAGTTACAAAAGGCAAATAAATTAATCGTTGATTTTTGGTTCAGTATAGGCAATTCTCTGTTAATTTACAATGACTTTTAAAGGCTTTGCCGCTGATTCAGGAGTGAATGTTATTACCTTTTCCAAAATCACAAGCAAGCTAAAAAACTAATTAAAGCTCAGGTGATTTTATCATTTGAAGTATGACGCTCAGCTTGAGAGAATAACGGCTCTAAAATAATATTAACCGATTGGTCATTAGACAAAGGCTCACAATGAGCAAGCGTTATTTTCCCTCTGCAAAGTTTTCTTCCCTGCACAAACAATTAACCGAATTATTAATTTTAGCCGCGCCAGTGGTTGCCACTCAGTTCAGTCAGATGGCTATGGGCGTAGTGGATACTCTAATGGCAGGTCATGCCAGCGCGGCGGATCTGGCGGCGGTGGCAGTGGGTTCCAGTATCTGGATTCCTCTTATGCTGTTTATTGCCGGAATTCTGACCGCAATTACACCCACGGTGGCCCACTATTGTGGTGCCGGACATACTCACAAAATAGCCCATAGCATACGACAATCATTCTGGATAGGTCTGTGTCTGAGCGGGTTGGGCTTTATTATCCTGTATGGAATCCATGACCTTTTTGTTTTTATGGCAGTAGATGCCCGGATACTGCCCATTGCGACAGCTTATTTACAGGCCATAGCCTGGGGAATGCCGGCCATTGCAGGCTTTTTAATCTTACGCTATCTCAATGAGGGAATGGCCAATATCAAGCCCGTAATGTTCACCGGTATTCTTGGACTGCTGGTCAATATTATCAGTAACTATATATTGATCTTTGGACACTTCGGCGCTCCGCAATTGGGTGGTGAGGGTGCTGGCTGGGCAACCACCATCAGCCACTGGGTCATGTTTATCATTCTGTCCATTTACATTATTAAAAGTCCTAAGTTCCAGGCGATAAAATTATTGCAGGCCGATCTAAGGCCCCATATTGACGAAATCTGGGCACTGATAAAACTCGGAGGGCCAATTGGCATTGCCTTTTTTGTGGAAGGCAGCATTTTTTCTATTATCGCCCTCTTTCTGGCATCAATGGGCGTTGTCACGGTGGCCGCCCATCAGATTGCCCTGAATTTTTCTTCCCTGATTTTTATTTTACCCCTCAGTCTATCCATCAGTCTGACGATTCAGGTGGGGCAGCGAATCGGGGCGCAACAATTGCAACAAACCCGGGATACCATTAAGGCCGGCTATATTATCAGCTTAAGCATTTCTCTGGTTGCAGCACTATTAATAGTCAATTATGCCTATGATATTGCCGCACTGTATACCAGCGATATCGAAGTACTCAATTTAGCCAGCTCACTGATGATATTTACCGCAATGTACCAGTTTTCAGATGGTATACAACTTTGTTCTGCAGGTTCTTTGAGAGGACTGAAAGACACTACCATTCCCATGATACTGTCTATAATTTCCTACTGGGTCATTGGCTTTCCAATGGGTTATGCTCTGGCACTGACGGATATATTCACTGAGGCCATGGGCGCTAAAGGCTTCTGGATAGGTTTATTAACCGGACTTAGCCTGTCGGCGGTGTTTTTAACCTTCAGGGTTTACTCCCGCAAGGAGCTAAGAGTGCTGACAAATTGAACTGAGCGATGACATGCCTGGCGAAGTTTTTTTTCCCTGAATCATTAAATACGCTAAAATGACTGAATATTTATCCCTCTAACATACAGGTTTATTCTAGTGGATTTGGAACTTCGTCATCTCAAGACCTTGGTTGGCCTAAAAAATACCGGCAGCCTGGTGGCTGCAGCCGAATTGCTGAATCTTTCCCAGTCGGCCTTATCTCACCAGCTAAAAGTCCTGGAAGACTACCTTGGTACACCGGTGCTGGTCAGGAAAACCCGGCCTATGCGTTTCACCCCGGCGGGACAAAAACTGCTGGATCTGGCCGATAAAGTATTGCCCCTGGTGACCCAGACCGAACAGCAATTATCACGCATTAAAACAGGGAATAGTGGTAATTTACATATTGGCGTGGAGTGCCACAGTTGTTTTGACTGGCTCATGCCAACCCTGGATCAATATCGTCTGGACTGGCCCGATGTTGAACTGGATTTATTTACCGGCTTTGACTTTAACCCTATCGAATCTTTACTGCGTGCAAATACCGATCTGATCATTACCTCTGATATTCGTAAAAGTGACGAAATTGCTTATATCCCGCTGTTTAAATATCAATTATTACTGGCGGTTTCCAAACAACATCCCCTGGCTTCAGAATCCTGTATTCTGGCTGAAGATATGTATGATGATACCCTCATCACCTATCCGGTTGAACGGGAACGACTGGATATTTTCACGCACTTTTTAACGCCAGCAGGGGTTGAACCCAGCCTGGTCAGGCATTCACAGGTCAATGTCATGACGCTGCAATTAGTGGCCAGTAATCGTGGCGTCGCCGCACTGCCCTGTTGGGTTTTAAATGAGGAAATAATGACTCAATATAATATCGCCTCACTACCGCTTGGCGAACAGGGCATCTGGGGAACTCTCTATGCCGCCGTTCGTCAGGAGGATCGGAAACAGGCCTATTTTAAGGGCTTTATAGACCTGGCAAAAAAAGTGATTAAAACCCACTTGCAAGGCATCATCCCCATTGATGAACCTGGAGCATGAGTCATCCGGTTATTTTATTTATCGGGCATTTATGGCCGGAACCCACGTCTTCTGCTGCCGGTTATCGCACACTTGCTCTGCTCAAAGCCATTGCTAATAAGCTCCCTGACTGGCCGCTACATTTTGCCAGTGCCGCAGAAAAAACTGAATTTTGTGCTGACCTCGGAGTCCTGAGAATTAGTAGTCATAGCATCACCCTGAATGATTCCAGCTTTGATCACTTTATTCATGAACTGCAGCCTGATGTGGTGATATACGACCGTTTTATCAGCGAAGAACAATTCGCTCCGCGAGTACAGGAGCAATGTCCTGAGGCAATCAATATCCTTGATACCCAGGATTTACATTTTCTGCGTCGAGCCCGACAGAAAGCATTAACAACCAACCAGGCAATTGAGCTTTTTTCTGAGGATAGCATTCGTGAAATTTCAGCCATTTTGCGTTGTGATCTGAGCCTGATCATTTCCACCTATGAAATGCAATTATTATCCCGGGAATTTCATATTTCTGCGGATATTCTGCACTATTGTCCATTTATGCTGACCCTTGATACTCAGCAAATGGCCACTTATCCATCCTATGAAAAACGTGAGCATTTTGTCATGATTGGCAATTTTTTTCACCCACCGAACTGGGATGCGGTACTCTGGTGCTATCAATCCATCTGGCCATTAATCAGGCAACAATTGCCCCAGGCCCAGTTACATGTTTATGGCGCTTATGCTTCTGACAAGGTCTGGCAATTACATCAACCTGATAAGGGTTTTTTTATTAAAGGCCGCGCTGACGACGCCATCACCACCTTAAGTCAATATCGGGTTAATCTGGCCCCTTTGCGTTTTGGTGCCGGGATCAAGGGCAAGATTGCCGATGGTTTTATGGCCCAGACACCCTGTGTCACCACCAGCATTGGTCAGGAAGGGATGGCCGATAACCTGCCCTGGGGTGGTCTGGTCTCAGAGGGGAAAGATAATGAAACACAAATTGCCCAATACGCACTTGAGTTATATCAGAACCAGCCGCTCTGGATTCAATGCAGCCGACAGGGTCAACAAATTATTCAGCAGCAATTTAATGAATCCCATCATGTCCAGGCTTTTATCAATACGCTCCAGACACTGCATGACAATTTAACGACCCATAGGCAAAATAATTTTTTTGGCCAGATATTGCGTCATCATCTTTATCGCAGCCAGCATTATATGAGTAAATGGATCGAGGAAAAAAATAAAGTTAAATAATACAGTTTCTCAGGATTACCCGATAATACTCTGGATAAAGGCTTGCCAGTCCTTAAATCTGTTCTATAGTTATATATATTCTAAATAGAACGACGGGTTATCCCCTTATGGATTTTGCTTCACTTGTAGGTATTTTTTCTGGTTTTGCCCTGATCCTGTCTGCCATTCTGATTGGCGGCGAATTAAAAACTTTTATTAATGTTCCCGGCATGATGATTGTCTTTGGCGGTACCATTGCGGCAACTTTATTGACTTTTCCCCTGAAAGATATTTTCACTGCTTTTAAAAGTGCCTTTAAAGTCTTCGCGACCAATAAACAACAACCAGAACAATTAATACAGACCATGTTACAATTGACTCAATTGAGCCGTAGAAAGGGTTTACTTGCGCTGGCTGAAGTAAAAACCAATTCTCCTTTTTTAAAGCGCGCCTGCAACCTGATTGCCGATGCTTCTGATGAGCAAATGATCCGTCATGTTTTGCGTACTGAAATTAATTCCATGAAAGCCCGGCATTTTAATGTTCAGGATATCTTTAAAAAAATGGCAACCTTTGCCCCAGCCTTTGGCATGCTGGGTACTTTGATTGGCCTGATTCAAATGCTCAGCACTCTGGACGATCCTTCCACTATTGGTCCTTCTATGGCGGTCGCTCTGTTAACAACCTTTTATGGTTCCTTGTTAGCGACCGTAATATTTTTACCCATAGCAGGAAAACTCAGATCCCGAACCATGTTTGAAGTGATTAATCTGGAAATTATGTTCGAAGGTGCGATTTGTATTTTAAAAGATAATAACCAGCTATCAGTCTATGAAAAACTGTCGTCTTATTTACCAAGAACCCAGCGACCGTCCATGGGTGGTTCTAAAAACGCCAGTAAGAAAAAAACCAAATAAGCCTTATTTATAAACGCATTGAAAACATCTGGTATGGAACAGTGACACTAGCAAGTGATAAATCCGAGCAAAGCAATAACAAGAAGTCTATCACTTCCGAGGTGTTTTCTGATGCCACCCAGAATGACAGTACTGACAATTCCGTAGATGAAATTGCAGAAGAGGAAGGTGCTCCTGCGTGGATGATCACCTTTGCTGATTTAGTAACCCTGTTATTAGTTTTCTTTATTTTACTTTATTCCATCTCGTCCCTTGAGAAAGAACGTTTCAAATCAGTGCTTTCTTCCATACAAATAGCACTTAACCAGAATACCCCCGCAGC
>Ga0316204_10005922_pt1 | contig 19506 bp, 22 predicted proteins | sample 6monrhotite_MG_2_FD_205661 | JGI IMG/M metagenome (GOLD analysis project Ga0316204, IMG submission 205661) | Microbial mat bacterial communities from mineral coupon in-situ incubated in ocean water Damariscotta River, Maine, United States -... | ecosystem: Environmental > Aquatic > Marine >...
CAGAAGGCTACTGGATTCCCATTGGACAGGCGGCCACCGCTTATTACTTCCTGCACTTCCTGGTCATCATACCGTTGCTTGGCAAGTTCGAGCGCACCCTGACCCCGCCGGAAAGTATCAGCGCATCGGTACTTAAAAAAGGAGGAGCCTCGTAATGGTTAAGCTTCTTAATATCCGTATCTCGCGGACCTTTGCAGTCGCGGCACTGGCCATCGGCCTGTTGGCCGGTTCCGGGACCTACACGGCCCAAGCCGCTGGTGACGTAGCCAAACCTGCCAAACAGGCATGGTCGTTCAATGGCATTTTCGGATCCTTTGATCGCGCCGCATTGCGACGTGGCCATCAGGTCTATGCCGAAGTCTGCGCCAGTTGCCACGGTTTAGGTCTGGTTGCCTATCGCAACCTGATGGACATCGGCTTTAGCGAAGATGAAGTGAAAGCGATCGCTGCTGAATTCGAAGTCGAAGCAGGCCCCAATGACGAGGGCGAAATGTTCATGCGCCCGGCACTGCCGTCTGACCGCTTCGTTGGCCCCTTTGCCAATGCAAACGCGGCTCGCGCCAGCAACAATGGCGCTTACCCGCCTGATCTGTCGCTTATGGTCAAGGCCCGCAAAGGGGGTGCTGATTATCTGTACGCCCTGCTGACCGGTTACCAGGAAGAAGCGCCCGAAGGCGTCGAACTGGCCGACGGCATGAACTATAACGAATACTTCCCCGGCCATCAGATCGCCATGGGCCAACCGCTGGATGATGAATCTGTCGAATACGCCGACGGCACACCGGCAACTTTGGCCCAGCACGCCAGCGACATTTCCACCTTCCTGGCATGGAGCGCCAGTCCGGAACTGGAAGAGCGCAAATCCATGGGTATCAAAGTGATCCTGTTCCTGATTGTGTGGACCGGAATGCTGTACGCCTGGAAAGTCCGGATCTGGAAAAAACTGCACTAGATCCTGGCGACCGAATATCAAAAAGGCGCGATGTCCCAAACGGGCGTCGCGCCTTTTTTATTGCCTGGCACCTACTGCACGGTGGCCTTATGGCCCGTCGCGCACAAATCATGATCGCCTAAAACCTCGATCACCCGGCAATCTGATATGCGACCGCCCTTGCACTGCACGATCATGCGTTCCAGTTCCGTCTTCAGGGATTGCAAGCGAGAGATGCGCTGTTCAACCTGGGCCAGTTGCTCGCGCGCGATGCCATCGGCGGCAGCGCAGGGTTGATCGGGATCGTCGCCCAGGCTCAAAAGAGCGCGTATGGCTGCCAGTGGAAACCCCAGTTCGCGGGCGTGCCGGATAAAAAGCAGGCGGCTGATATGATCTGATTCGTAGACGCGCTGATTGCCTCCTGACCGCTCCGGTGGTGGCAAGATGCCGATTTCTTCATAATAACGGATCGTTTGAACCTTGCATCCCGAAGCGTTGGCAACCCGACCGATGGTCAATTGATGGGCCATAGTGAAAATACCTCTTGTAGCTACAGCGACTGTAGCTATTAGACTCTCAAAGATCGAAATCAATTGCAAGAGGAGAGGCGATTTATGAGTGGCGGTGGATGTCAATGTGAAGAAAGGTTCGACGGTGTGTCGGACGAATTCAAGCGCGCCTTGTGGTTGGTCATTGCCATAAATGCGACCATGTTCATTGTCGAAATTGCGGCAGGCGCGATGTCAGGATCCAAGGCGCTGCAAGCCGATGCACTTGATTTCCTGGGCGACACCGCGACCTATGCCTTAAGCCTATATGTCATCGGCATGTCACTGCGCACGCGGGCGACTGCGGCGCTGATAAAGGGCGTAAGCCTGTTGGGTATGGGGGCGTGGGTGCTGGGGTCGACGGTATATCAGGTTGTTATTCTGGGCGGCCCGCCACAAGCCCATGTCATGGGTATCGTCGGGTTGCTGGCCCTTGGTGCCAACCTTGCCAGCGTCTTTCTGCTAAGGCGGTTCAAGGATGGTGATGCCAATGTCAGATCCGTATGGCTGTGCAGTCGCAACGATGCCATCGGTAACCTGTCCGTGATGTTGGCCGCGCTTGGCGTCTGGTATACCGGTACGGCATGGCCGGATTTGATCGTCGCCATGTTAATGGCCGGTCTATTCTTTTGGTCCTCGGTCCAGATCATTCACCAAGCCGTGAACGAACGGCGCAAATAATCCATAGCATAAGGACACATAAATAAGGTACTTTAAGATCGTGACCGTCGAAGGGCTAACCTTGGACGGTCATTCTCGTTTAACACCTGTGCGGACACCCCATGGCAATCAAAAACGAATACAAAAACGTCGGCGTGCTGTTTGGCAGCCAGGCGATGTTCATGACCAACCAGGTCGTCCTGATCAGCTTAAGCGGTTTGGTCGGTCAAATGCTGGCAAGCGACAAATCACTGGCGACCCTGCCGGTGTCCACCGTTGTCGTCGCTACAGCGCTGACCACTATCCCGGCTTCAATGCTTATGAAACGGGTGGGCAGGCGGGCCGGATTCATGCTGGGTTCAATGATAGGGTTGCTTGGCGTTGCACTGTCTATTTACGCCATCTGGATCGAGGCTTTCTGGTTATTCGTGAGTGCCACCTTCATCATGGGGATCAATGGCGGATTTTCCCAATATTACCGGTTTGCCGCCGCCGATGTGGCATCGCCGGAATTTCGCAGTCGCGCCATATCGCTGGTTATTTCAGGCGGCATCGCCGCCGCCGTCATCGCCCCGTTGTTGGTGCGCGAGACCAATGACATCCTGCCCATACCCTTCATAGGTTCCTACATCGCCTTGTTCGGTGTCGGTCTTATGGCGCTGTTTTTTTTGTCATTCCTGTCCATACCCAAACCAACGAGCAACGAAATGCTCTCATCGGGCCGCCCTTTGCCGCACATTGCGCGCACCCCGGCCTTTATCGTCGCCGCCATGACGGGGACCATCGGCTACGCGGTGATGAGCCTGATCATGACGGCAACACCGCTTGCCATGCAGGGCTGTGGCTTTGGCGTGCCTGATTCATCCTTTGTCATCCAGTGGCACGTTATGGCGATGTTTGTGCCGTCACTGTTTACCGGCAACCTGATCCACCGCTTCGGGGTCCTGAAGATCATTTTCAGCGGCCTGGTGTTGTTGTTTGGCTGTGTCGCGCTTGCCGTCAGCGGCATCGACATATTCAATTTCACGACCGCCCTGATCGCGCTGGGACTGGGTTGGAACTTCACCTTCGTTGGCGCATCCACGCTGCTGACGGAAACGTATGAGCCATCGGAACGAGCGAAAGTACAGGCGGCAAACGACTTCCTGGTGTTCGGAACTGTCGCCATTGCCTCATTGTCGTCGGGCGTGCTGCTGTTCAATTACAACTGGAACATGGTCAACTATTTCGCCCTGCCATTCCTGAGCGTCACCCTTGTTACCGTAATATGGTATGGCCTGTTGCGGCGACGTCAAACCGCACTTAACGAACAAACCTGAGGATTGCCCCGCAGGCTTCCTGTGGAGCGACGAGCAGGCCCTTTGGCGCTTGCTCGTAGGCGATGCCAGCCGTGTCCAGATACGCCATGGTGTTGGCCATATCGGTGACCCGCACAGCCAACTCAACCAAACCTTCAGGATGACGACCGGCAGAAACCAGCCGTATCCGCCCCTCGTCCATCATGATGTCCGCTTGCGCGTGCCCCATTTGCACCGCGCGTTCGCCAAAGATACGGCCATAGGCATGGGCCGCATCCAGAATGTCGGCGACGGCTATGGTCAAAGACGCAATGCCAGCGGCCCCGTTGGCATGAACCAGCCAGTCGGGCTGACGCATCAATTCAGGGGTCAGGTGCTGGCAGAAAAAACCGGACAGGCCCGGCAGGGCGCCGGTTGGCGGATGCAACAGGCGAAAGCGTGGCTCTACCGTGCCTTCAGGCAGTTCCAACAGGCGTTTCAGGTTCGTCGGTTCAACCCCCAGTCGCTCCCCCAGGGCGTTGATGTCGCCACTGGCGAAACACATGCCAAGCAATCCCTCGCCATGGTCTGTAAGGAAAGCATCAAGATTGTTAGTGAACTGGCTGGCATCGACAATCCCCAGCAGCTCAAGATAATCGCCCCCAAACATGATGCAATAATTGGCCGTGCCCCAGCCGATATGCTTACCGCGCGGACAGGTGGTAAAGCCAAGGCGCTGATAAACTCGCCTGGCCGCCTCCAAGTCGCTGACACCGATCAGGGCATGATCGAAGGCCCCGGCACGCATATTCGAGCTTAACGCAGTGCGGCGGCGATGTTGCCGCCATCGACAGTTATCACCGCAGCAGTTGTTTTTTCAGCCCGTGCCAAATCCACAAAAGCCTGGGCGACGTCATCGGCGGTGACTTCCAGGCCCAATAAGTTGCCCGACATGTAATCCTTTTCGGTCAATCCCCGAGCTTTCGAGCGTGAATTTATCATGGAATCGCTTAATAGCCCCGAGCGTATGCGGTCGGCATTGACCGCGTTCGAGCGGATACCGTCGTTCCCGTGATCGACCGCATATTGCCTCATAAGAAACAAGGTGGCCGCCTTGGGCAAACCGTAGGGACCGAAATCCGGGCCGGGATTGATTGCCTGTTTGGAGGTGTTGAACAACAAACACCCGCCCGTGCCCTGGGCCCGCATGATTTGCACGGCCTTTTGCGAAACGTTCTGATGGCCCCAAAAATTAAGCTCGAAACTTTTGCGAAGCACCTTTGCAGAAACATCGCCAATACGCCCCTGCCAAGCGGCACCGGCATTAGAGACCACAACATCAATCCCGCCAAATGTAGCCGATATCTTGTCAAACGCCGCGTTGACGGACTTTTCAGACGTCACATCGCATGCAATGCCCAACCCGCCGATGGTCGCAGCCACGGCACACGCAGCTTTTTCGTCCACATCCAGCACCACCACCTCCGCACCCTGGGCGGCAAAGGCCCGTGCCGTCGCGGCCCCGATACCTGAACCACCGCCGGTAACGGCACAAACTTGCCGGGCCAGCGGCTTCTCCGCCCCCTTGCCCAGCTTCGCTTGCTCCAGCGACCAGTATTCCATATCGAAGATATCGGGCTCGCCCAAAACCTGATAGGAACTTATGCTTTCTGACGCCGTGATGACCGCCACGTTGGTTTCGCCCAAATCGGCGGCAATGGCGGCGGCTTTTGAAGATGCCCCCAGCCCGAACAATCCCAACCCCGGCACCAGAATCAGCCGTGGCAAGCGATCCAGTTCCGTTTTTTTGGTTTTCTGGCGTTTGTTGTTGCGAGCGAAATAAGCGTGATAGTCCTTTTGATATGCCACCAGGGCTTTGCGAACACCTTTTTCAAACGCCGCCAGGTCTTTGGCTTCGGGGGCCGGCACGATCAGCGGTTTCTGTTTGGTGCGGATCACATGATCAGGTGTCGCCGTGCCCTGCTGGCTGTAGCGGGCAAGATCGCGACCATCGACAAAAGCGCGAATTTCCTTGCTGGTGCGAAAATTCAGTACCATGCGCGAAAAGCGACCTTCTTTCGCGGGGGCAGCCACATGACCGCGCAAAATTGGCGCAACATCGGCCAGCCGGGCAATTTTCGCAGGCAAGGCTTTTGCCGCAAAAACCGTTTTGCGGCCCTTGTTCAATCGTTTTTCAGCGAGCGTCACCTTGTCGATCATACGGCTGTAGGCCTGTTGGGCGGTGTCCCCGAAAGTGAAAATGCCGTGCTTGAACAAGATCAAGCCTTCGACTTCAGGATCGGCCAAATAGACCTCGCAGGCCTTTTTTGCCAGCGCAAAGCCCGGCATGATATAGGGCACATAACCCATGGATTTTCCGTACACCTTGCGACACAAGGCATCCCCACCCGGCTGGTCGGTCAGCGACAGGACGGCATTGGAATGGGTGTGATCGATAAATTTGTGCGGCAGGAAGGCGTGCAACAGGGTTTCGACCGACGGATTGGGAGCCGCACTATCCAGCAAGTAGGCGCGTTGGGCGTTGACCATGTCTTCATCGCTCAAATTCTCAAGGGCGATCATCTTGCGCAAGTTGTCCAGCCGAACGGCGGGCAGGCCCTGGGGTTCGATATCGCCCATGTCCCAACCGCTGCCCTTCACACACAAGACCTCGGTCGCGTCCCCCATGACGTCATTCATGACCGTTTTTACCGACGTATTTCCGCCGCCGTGCAGAACCAGCCGTGGTTCGTTACCCAACAAGCGCGACGTATAGACTCGCAGTGCCTGATCCCGGTTGATGCCCTTACGGGCATAATGGGCCGTCATGGCGCGGGCTTCTTTATCGGAATACAAATTTTTCATATCAGTTTCTTTTAATCATCATCAATGGCGCCGCCCATCATGGCCATCAGTTGGGCTTCCATGGCGGCCCGCTCCCGGGCGACCTCATCATCAGGTTCATCGCTCACAGGTTTGTTCTTAGCATTCCCCATCATGCCCCTAAGCTTGTCTTCAAGGACCGATCCATTGTCCTTGGTGGTTTCAAACTCGACGGCAAAACCATCTTCCAGTTCGCGCACCACCTCGCCGGTCAAATCACCAATTTTTTCAAGGTGCATCTTGACGAATTGTTCGGTTGTCAATTCAACCAGCGAATTGATCGCGACACCGCTTAGGGAAATATCGTGGGCTTTGCCGTGAACGACCGTGCCGTCCACTTCAACGCGCACGTCTGCGTCCACACTCTTGCGGGTATGTGCACGCTTTTCGATGAAATCCTCATCCAGATCGTTTTCGTCGCTCATGGGGCGTTCTCCGGGTATAGCCCTGCCAGTCCGGCTTCGGATGCTTCGGCAACGCCGCGTTCGGTAATCAAACCGGTTATCAGACGGGCCGGGGTAACATCGAAGGCGTAGTTGGCGGCGGCACTGTCCGTTGGACAAATGACTATGGTTTCAATACGGCCGTCCAGGGTTCTGCCGGTCAGATGAGTGACCTCCATGGCATCACGCTGTTCGATGGGCACGTCGCGAACGCCGTCCTTGATCGTCCAGTCGATGGTCGGGCCGGGAAGTGCGACATAGAACGGCACGCCATTGTCATGGGCCGCCAGCGCCTTCAAATACGTACCGATCTTGTTACACACATCGCCCGCCGCCGTGGTCCGGTCGGTGCCGGTTATGCACAGGTCGACCTGCCCGTGCTGCATCAGATGGCCGCCGACATTATCAACGATCAGTGTATGGGGGACGCCATGCTGGCCAAGTTCCCAGCACGTCAACGACGCACCTTGATTGCGCGGCCGTGTTTCATCGACCCACACATGGACAGGAATACCGGCATTGTGCGCCTTGTAAACCGGGGCCAGGGCCGTTCCCCAATCGACCGTGGCAAGCCAGCCGGCATTACAGTGGGTCAGCACGTTGACCTGTTCCGGTTTGCCCTTTTGGGTCCAGATTTGCTCGATAATACCCTTGCCGTGTTCCCCAAGGGACGAGCAGATTTCAACATCGTCATCGGCGATTTCAGCGGCCCGGGCATAGGCCGCGGCCTCACGTTCGCTTGGCTCCAGTGGCGCCAACACGGCGCGCAGATCATCCAAAGCCCAGCGCAGGTTGACCGCCGTTGGCCGTGTCGCATACAGCACCTTGTAGGCCTGTTCCAGGCCCGCATCGCTCGCGTCGTCCCGAACCCCCAATGCCATGCCGTAGGCTGCCGTCGCGCCAATCAGCGGCGCACCGCGCACCAGCATATCGGCGATGGCACGGGCGGCATCATCCAGGGTGTTCATTTGGACGATGATGAATTCGTGCGGCAAGCGGGTCTGGTCGATAATTTCAACCGTGCGCCCGTTGTCAGCCATCCAGATGGTGCGAAAAGGTGTTCCGTCAACTTTCATGTGGTCAGCCTTTCAAAACCCGTCCGGCGATGGCATCCAGCTTTTCGATCATTGCCGGATCACGCGCTTCAGGGGCGGTGATGATGGCCATTTCCAGCGCCGTATGACACCCTTTGGTACAATTTTCTGAACGTTCTGCCAGTTTTGGAGCGACCTGGCGAACAAGCGAGCGGCCCTTGTCGGCGTTATCAAGCAACACCTTGATAATCGCATCAACGCTGACGTGATCGTGGTCGGGATGCCAGCAATCGAAATCGGTGACCATGGCGACGGTGGCGTAACACATTTCCGCTTCCCGAGCGAGTTTGGCTTCGGGCATGTTGGTCATGCCAATAACGTCACACCCCCAGGACCGGTAAAGTTCCGATTCAGCCAGAGTCGAAAATTGTGGGCCTTCCATGGCCAGATACGTGCCACCGCGCTGATAGGGGATACCAAGATCCTTGATGGCGTCTTCAACGGCATCACCAAGGCGTCCACAAACCGGATTACCAAGCCCCACGTGGGCGACCAGGCCGGTTCCAAAAAAACTTTTCTGGCGGGCAAACGTGCGGTCGATAAACTGATCAACAATTACAAAGTGGCCGGGCGGCAGTTCTGCCTTTAAAGATCCGCACGCGCTGAGGGACAAAATCTCGGTGACACCGGCGCGTTTTAGAACATCGATATTGGCCCGGTAGTTCAATTCTGACGGAGGGATCCGGTGGCCACGCCCGTGGCGGGGTAAAAACACCATCTGCTGGCCATCCAGCTCGCCGAACAACAGCTCGTCAGAAGCATCACCAAATGGCGATGATACGCGTTCCCAGCGTGTATTCACCAAGCCATCGATCTCGTACACTCCACTGCCGCCGATAACCCCGATAACCGGGGCAGTTGCCGTTTCTGCCATCTAATAATCCATCCTTATAATGTCGAATCAGCGCTATTTTTTCAGGTTACGTACCAACCTTCAAGCCAGCTTCTCGCCAAAAAAGTCCAACGTGTGAACCAACGCCCGGCGCGAGCTTTCTGCGTGAAAATCGGCCCGTTGATCACAGGTGAAGCCGTGACCAGCCGGGTAAGTGTAAATGGGGACATCAGGGTGCGCCTGCCTGACCCGTTCAACACCTTCCATGGGAATAAGGGGGTCGTTTTCACCAAAGTGCAACATCGTCGGCACGCGGGGTGTTTCATCTACAAAATCCGGTATTTGTCGCCCGTAATAGCCAACGGCGGCACCGATATTCAACCGGCACGCCGCCAACCAGGTCACAGAACCGCCCCAGCAATAGCCGACAACCCCGACCTTGCCATCGGGGCGTAATGCCAAAGCCGCTGCCCAGATGTCTTTTACAGGATCATCCCAGCCCAGTTTTTCGATCAGGTCGCGACCTTCGGCAACGCCTTCTTCGGTGTATTCCAATTCGGTTCCCGGAGCTAACCTGTCAAACATGGCCGGGGCAATGGCTGAATACCCGGCCCCGGCGAAGCGGTCGCAAACTTCGCGGATGTGGGAATTTACCCCAAAAATTTCCTGTATGACGACCAGCCCTCCCTTCGAGATTCCTTCGGGATCGGCACGATAGGCCGCAAACAAGTGCCCGTCTTCGGCCTGCAATTCGATAAATTCGCCCATTTATTTTATTCCCTGTTTGTGATTATTTCGCCACGCCGCGATAACGCGCACCAAAGCATAAATTAGACAACCATTGCAGACAAAGGCCTATATACTCGGCGACTCCTGAACATAACCTGAAAAAACATGCTCCCCTATGTCCTTAACGTCTGATGACACCCATCTAGCACAATTGGCGGCCGTCTTTGAAGGCATTCCCCACTGCCGGGAACTGGGCCTGAAGATTGTATCGCTCGCTCCACGCTTTGCCACCATGCGGCTTGAGTATAGCGATCGCCTGATCGGCAATCCGCAAACCGGGGTTTTTCACGGAGGCGTCATTTCCACGGTTATCGATACCGTTGCCGGATTAGCGGCCTCGGCTTCGGTACCTGCAAATTCAGCCGTGGCGACGCTGGACTTGCGTATTGACTACCTAAAACCGGCGCACCCCGGCAAGGCGGTAACAGGAGAGGCCGAATGCTACCGGTTAACCAAGAGCGTCGCATTCGTACGCGCCCTGGCCCATCAGGGCGACAAGGATGATCCTGTCGCCCATTGCGTTGCCTCGTTCATGCTGAATTCGACCGGTTTTTCCATCACCGATGCCAAAAAAGTATGACCATGCTGGACAAGATCAAACAATACAAAGAACGGGGCGACTTCGCCGCCATCAACTCGCTCATTCCCTACGCCCACATGGTCGGCCTGGAAGCCGAAATCAAGGATGAGACGATCACCACGGTCTTGCGCAAGCGCGATCAAAACATCGGTAATTACGTAATCGGCGCGGTCCACGGTGGTGTCGTCGCTGGATTGTTAGAACATGCCGCAATTATGCACCTGCTCTACGCGCTGGATGGTGCCGTCATGCCGCGCATCATCAATTTGTCGGTTGATTATTTGCGCCCCTGCCTGAACCGCGATACATTCGCCAGAGGCTCCCTGGTCAAACAGGGTCGCCGCATTGCCAATGTACGTGTTGAAGCCTGGCAGGACGACCCGGCCAAACCCTGCGCCGCCGCCCACGCTCATTTTCTGATCACCTGAGGTTTGCCTATGAAACAGCCGTTCAAACATCTTCTTTTTGCAGTTTTTGCTTTTGGAATTTTCAGCCTGACCCCCGCCTTCGGGCAATATAATGGACCTAAACCAGAAATCCTTGAATTGAAAGTAGGCACGGGCGTCGTCGCTGCTCCGTTCACCACGGTGACAGTTCATTACACGGGATGGCTGATGAATGGCACCCAATTTGATTCATCCAAGGATCGGAACAAACCTTTCGAATTTACCCTGGGGGCACGGCGTGTCATTCCTGGTTGGGACATGGGAATTGTTGGCATGAAAGTCGGCGGTTTGCGCCAACTGATTATCCCGCCAGAACTGGCCTATGGCAAAAAAGGCGCTGGCGGTGTTATTCCACCCAATGCCACCTTGAAGTTCCAGGTCGAACTTCTGGCCGTGTCGGGTCCCGCATTCAAAAACGTGACAAATGATCAGCTAAAAGATCTACTGGCCAAAAACGTCGTGATCGTCGACATTCGTACCGAACCGGAATGGCACGAAACCGGCATCATCGACGGCAGCAAGACCATCGTATCGTTTCAAAAAGATGGACGCATGAACCCTGATTTCATGTCTGATCTGGAAAAAATCGCGGGTAAAAACGACCCGGTCATCCTGATTTGCCGGACAGGTAGCCGCACGGCCGTGCTGTCCAACGCCCTGGCGACATCAGAAGGCTATACAAATATCTATAACGTGACCAAAGGGATCACGGACTGGATCAAAGAAGGCAACCCGGTCGTTAAACCGTAATTACGCCTTGGGTGGCGGTGGTGGCGGCATACCGTCGAAGCTTTTGGTATTTTCGTCTATGTGATCCCAAGGTGCGGATTCGGGCGTAAACAGCGAGACCTTGGCCTGGAAAACACCGGGATCATCGAACCCACCTGCCCGCAAAACGAGGGCTTTCGCATTGCTGCTACTCGTACCATATATGGGACTGGCGCATTTCGGGCAGAAATAACGGGTCATGTCGTTACCGCTTTCGGCCTTATATTCATAGGTCGACATCTCGCCGGTGACCGTGAAGCCGTCGGCTGGCACAACCAGGTTTGATGCATGCCCAGCGCCGGTGAACTTCCTGCAATTGTTACAGTGGCAGTGGGCGCCAACAAAAGGCTCGCCCTTAAATTCATAACGCACGGCACCGCATTGGCAGCCGCCGGTAATGGTATCACTCATCGCAAACTCTCCCTGTTCATTTGTGTCAATTGCCAAGCACTATCCCTGCACGCTTTTGAAATGGCAAGAGAGCTTGCAACAACTGTACGTGATCAGAAATCACACATTAAAGCGGAACAGCATGATATCGCCGTCTTTGGTCAGGTACGTCTTGCCTTCCTGACGCATTTTTCCGGCATCCTTGGCTCCCTGTTCGCCATTGCACGCAATGAAGTCGTCGTAGGCGATGGTTTCGGCACGGATAAAGCCTTTTTCAAAGTCGGTGTGGATAACACCAGCCGCCTGCGGAGCCTTGGAACCCTTGCGGACGGTCCAGGCGCGGGCTTCCTTGGGGCCAACGGTAAAGAAGGTGATCAGGTTCAATAGCTCGTACCCGGCGCGAATGATCCGGGTCAGGCCGGTTTCTTCCAGGCCCAGGGTTTCCAGAAATTCAGCCTTGTCGGACTCGTCATCAAGGCTCGATATTTCTTCTTCGATGCGGGCCGAAATCACGACACTGACCGCGCCTTGGGCAGCGGCCATTTCGGCAACCCTGGCCGATACGGCATTGCCTTCGGCAGCTGATTCTTCTTCCACGTTACAAACGTACAAAACCGGCTTTGCGCTCAACATTTGCAGCATCTCGAAAGCCTTGCGATCATCGTCGAGGATTTCCATGGCGCGGGCAGGACGTCCGTCACGCAGGAATTCCAGCACCCGTTCGACCATCGCCAGGGCGGCAACGGCTTCCTTATCATTGCCCTTGGCTTTTTTCGTCAAGGACGTGACGCGCTTTTCAAGACTTTCCAGGTCCGCCAGCATCAGTTCCGTATCCACCGTTTCGGCATCACTTACGGGGTCGATCCGGCCTTCCACATGGGTGATGTTTTCATCTTCGAAACAGCGCAAAACATGAATAATGGCGTCAACTTCACGAATATTGGCAAGGAACTGGTTGCCAAGCCCCTCGCCCTTGGAGGCACCACGCACCAGACCGGCGATATCAACAAATTCAAGCTGTGTCGGCACAATTTTCGCCGACTTTCCGATCTCGGCAATTTTATCGAGCCTGGAATCAGGCACGGCAACGCGCCCGGTATTGGGCTCGATGGTACAGAACGGAAAATTTGCCGCTTCCGCCGCCGCCGTCGCCGTCAAGGCGTTGAAAAGGGTTGATTTGCCAACGTTTGGCAGTCCGACGATGCCGCAATTAAAACCCATCTGGATTATTCCTCTGCCCGGGTGTCCCGGGTTACTCTGTTCATGAATTCAGGCTCGTTTGCATCGACCACCAACTCAATATGCTCGGCAATCGCGCCCAGCAACGGTTCCAGCCACGTCCGATCCGCCTTGGCAAAATCCTTCAATACGTGCGAGGTCACCTGAGAGCGGTCTCCCGGATGCCCAATACCCAGACGCAACCGGCGATAGCCTGCCCCCAAATGAGCATGTATTGACCGCAGACCATTGTGCCCGGCATGGCCGCCACCGGTTTTACATCGAAATCGCCCGGCGTCGAGATCCAGTTCATCATGGATTACCAGGATATCTTCCACAGGGATTTTATAAAACGCCGCCGCAGCGGCTACGCTGCGCCCTGACTCGTTCATATAAGTCATGGGTTTTAACAGCATCACCTTGTGGCCACCAATATGACCTTCGGTGAACTCGCCCTTAAACCTGGATTTGAAGGGCGCAAAGGAATGGCGGCGGACAATTTCGTCCACCGCCATAAACCCGATATTGTGACGGTTGCGGGCATATTCCGCACCGGGGTTTCCCAGTCCAACAAACAGCAACATCTGTTCGTGCCCCCGTCAGGAAGATTAGTCCGAAGCTTCTTCTTCTTTCGCTGCGTCTTCGCCAGCGGCTTCGCCTTCGCCTTCGCCTTCGATCTCTTCTTCGACTTCAACCTGGACGGTCGGAGCAGCGATGGTCGCGACTGTGAAGTCACGGTCGGTAATCGTCAGTTCGACGTCGCCGGGCAGTTCGATGGCGCTAATGTTAATGCTTTCGCCAACTTCACGTCCCGTCAAATCGACGGTCAGACTATCGGGGATGCTGTCAGGCGAGCACATAAGTTCAATGCTGTGACGCACAATATTCAACACACCGCCGCCCTTGATACCCGGGCATTCTTCTTCGTTTTCGAAAATCACCGCGACTTCGACGTTCAGGCGTGTTTTGGCACTGAAACGCATGAAATCCACATGCAGTGGAACATCCGTAACCGGATGAAGCTGCAAATCACGAGGCAGCACACGGTGTTTTTCACCGCCGACTTCCAGTTCAAAAACGCTCGAGAAGAAACTTCCTCCCTTCAATACTTTCGTAAGTTCGCGAGGGTCGAGCGTAATCATCGTCGGGGTCTGTTTGTTGCCATAAATAACGGCGGGAACCTTACCTGCACGGCGTGCTGCACGGGCTGCCCCCTTGCCTGCCCGTTCACGCAGCTCGGCGTTCATTGTCGAAACTTGAGCCATTGATATTCTCCAAAAAATCAGTTCATAAGACCCGGCCTCCAGGGGTGCCGGATATTTAGAAACACCATCATCAAAAAATCAGGCGTTTCAAGGAGTGGCGTGTCTTTTAATAGGATGTGGGCGAACAGTCAAATGCTGATCGCATGCCCGGCAAAACAGGGCCTTAGTCAAACAAGCTGGAAACAGAGCTCTCGTCGCTGATTCGGCGGATTGCTTCGGCGATCAGTGGTGCGATGCTCAACTGCCGGATGTTATGCGATACCCGCATGGCTTCGGTTGCCTGGATGCTGTCGGTGACAACAAGATGGTCCATGGGCGACGACGAAACACGCGCAACGGCCCCGCCTGAAAGCACACCATGGGTAACATAGGCCGATACCGAACTGGCGCCCTTGGCCTTAAGTGCTACGGCGGCATTACACAATGTTCCTGCGGAATCGACAATATCGTCAATCAGGATACACCGCCGCCCATCGACTTCGCCGATGATATTCATGACTTCCGAAACACCTGCTTTTTCGCGCCGTTTGTCGATAATGGCAAGGTCGGCCCCCAGTCGCTTGGCCAGTGCCCGGGCGCGAACAACGCCGCCAACATCGGGCGAAACCACAACCAGTTCTTCACCGTTCATTGATTCTTCGACGTCCTTGGTCAAAACCGGAGCCGCATACAAATTATCAACAGGAATGTCGAAGAAGCCCTGAATTTGGCCCGCGTGCAAGTCCATGGTTAAAACCCGGTCGGCACCCGCCGTGGTGATCAGATTGGCGACCATTTTGGCCGAAATGGGTGTGCGGGGGCCCGACTTGCGGTCCTGCCTGGCATACCCAAAATAGGGGATCACGGCGGTGATGCGGCGGGCCGAACCGCGTTTCAGCGCGTCCATGGCAACCAGAAGTTCCATCAGGTTGTCATTCGCCGGATACGATGTTGACTGAATCACGAAGACATCTTCGCCGCGAACGTTTTCCTGGATTTCGACAAAGATTTCCATATCCGAAAAACGGCGGATACTGGCCTTGGTCAATGGCAAATCCAAATAAGAAGATATAGCTTCGGCAAGCGGTTTGTTGCTATTGCCGGAAACGACTTTCATAGTCACAGTCCCCCTCGAACACTGTATCCAACCCGGTGACCTGTGCCCTTGGCACAGGTGAATACCTGATTTTCATGTGCGAGCAAGGCGGAACTTATCAGCGCCAATATCTTCTGTAAACCTTCTCTGAGCATGAATTTTGCCTCATCGCTCCTTGACTACGATTTTATTCTGGCGGCGGCGGCGCGCGGCCCGGAAACTGCCTGATATTTGAAGACGTTGCCGGTTCCCCGCCGTCGCCAAGAGGCTTTGATGCAGATCGCGAGTTACCGGTCTTAAGAATGCGTTCGATGCCGTCGAGCGCCGCAGCGGCGATTTTCGGGGCCTCGGTTGCCCACGATTCGCTTAGGATATGCGACGCGACCGTGTTCTCCTGAATGGCCCGGCCGACTTCAAATCCATCAAGGGTACTGATCGCCCAAACAATCGTCACTTTGTCCCGGCCGTTCCCCAAAGACTGTATGTTAACGGAACCATCCAGCATGACGCTGGCCTGACGGCTGTCTTCGGTAATCAGAACATCGGCAGAATTCAACGCCGACTTGATGGCATTGGTCAGCAAACCATTCCCATTGGCCGTGGCACCCGTGACCGGCCGGACCAGAATGCCCGCACCAATCAAAAGAAACGGCAACGTTGTCTTTTTACTGCCCAAAACCATGGTCGACACCGGCTTGGCGGCACCACTGCCAACTGCACGGATTATCCTGGGATCACCATATTCCCATTTCCACCGCGCGCCGCGGACCCCCTGGGTATAGGCTCCAACCTCATCGCCTGCCCGGTTATTGAGCGTCCAGTATATCAACATCACGAACGGCACCCCACCGTCATCCCAGTTTGCCTCGGCCCGGCCCTTAAGGACATAGGCCGCGGGATCGTCTTCCTGTTCCCCCCCCACAACGGCGACCACCCCCTGTTCCGTCAATCCGTTTGCGACCGACGCGGACAACAATCTGGCCATGGGCAAAGCCGGTCCCTGGACCAGTTCGATCCGCACCTGGGTCGCTTTTGGCGTTTCCACCTTCGAACTGTTGGACAGCAGAGTGAAGCCTTTTTCGCCCGGTGAGCATGCACCAAGCAACAACAGAACCAGACAGGCCCCTAAAAGCCTTGGCATGCCCTAACCCACCGCGCACATGGCGATCAGAAACAACAAGGAAGCCAGCATGATGAAGAACATATAGGGCATGGTTTTTACTTCCTGATCAGGTCAAGCGAGCTGCGCGACAATCGCTCAGGCGTCGTGTCCGTCACCCGTACCGTTTCCCCCAACGTCATGGCCAACCCGGCATCGCTGTCAAAGATGATCATGTGCAGGAAAAACACCATGTCGGGTTCTGCGATGACCGGATTGTCATGATACAGCATGGGCCAGTCCATCCAGTTTGGCGCAAATGTCGTGCCCAGGCTATATCCACAGGCGTTCAGACGGTGTTGCGACAGGCCATGGGCATCAAGGACCCTGGCATGGGCATCAAACGCCTGGCCAATGGTTTGACCTGGGATCAACGCCTCGCGCACAGCACCAAGAGCCTCGCGGGCGGCATCATACAAGGCCAACTGGCGGTTCGGCGGGGGGCCGATGCAAATCGTGCGCATCATACAAGCGTGATAGTGGCGATAGACGCCCGCCCATTCCAACGTTAACTGATCCTGGGCATCAAGATGCCGCCGCCCGGTGAAATAACGGCACAACAGGGCGTCGGGACCCGAGCCAATAATGGTTTCGTTGGCCGGATCATCGCCGCCGCCCCTGAACACCGCACCCTGCATGGCCGCCAGGATGTCACCTTCGAACGCGCCGGGTTCGGTCAGTAAAACGGCTTCGTCCAGGGCATCATCCGCCAGTTCGGCGGCCCGGCGCACGAAGAGCATTTCTGCCGGGCTTTTAATCAGCCGCAAACGGCTGACCAGGTCGGAGGCGTTCTCGGTCACACACAATCCATCCAGCGCCGCTGAAAGCCGCTGGCCGTTCCACGCGTTCAAACCATATGAATCCCATTCAACCCCCAACCGCTTTCCCCGGCAGGCATGGCTTTCCAGAATTTCAGCAAGATCCCGAGCCGGTTCGGCATCAGGTCCATCAACCCATATACGGATATCGTCAATGATCGATGTGTGGCGGGCCTGACGCAGGTCCGGTGCACGGGTCAACAGGGTCATGGCACCATCGGCACCCAGATACAGGCATTGAAAATAAACGTAACCGAACGTGTCATAACCGGTCAGGTAGAACATGCTTTCCTGACGAAAGATCAACATCCCGTCCAGACCACGCGCGGTCATGGAGGCGCAAGTTCGGGCGCGCCGCTCGGCCAGCTCTTCGACACTGAAGTGCAAGGCCATGGGTCAGGTCTCCTCTATGACGATGGCCGACAGCAACCGGCCATAGTCGGGCGCACCGGCCAGGGTCCCCCGGCGATAGCTAAAAAATTCTTCTGCTTCCCCGCACGTATCGCGGCCCAGAAGCTCGCACGATGCCAGTCCCAGACGGTCAAGGCGATGCATGACATAACCACCAAGATCAAACAGCGCGTGCCCTTCTCTGGGCGATGGCAAGAAGAAGCGATCGTTACCCGCTTCTTCTTTGATGAATTCAGCCTTGAATTCCGGCCCGACTTCATAGGACACCTGGCCAATACAGGGGCCTACGGCGGCAGAAATTCTGCCCGGCGAAGCGCCCGCCGTGACCATGGATTGGATGCAGTTTTCAAGTACCCCGGATTTTGCCCCCCGCCAACCTGCGTGGGCAGCACCGATAACTCCGGCTTGGCCATCAGCGAACAGCACCGGAGCACAATCGGCAGTGAGTATTCCCAGAACCTGGCCGGGCCGTGAGGTAACCATGGCATCGGCCTTTGGCGCATCGGCAGGCGACCAGGGTTCATCAACAATCACCGCATCGGCTGAATGCACCTGATAGGCCGTGACCAACGGGCAGCCCGAAGCATCCAGGCGCAACATCGCAAGACGACGGTTTTCTGTTACGCAGTCGTGATCATCGTCGGACCCATATCCACAATTGAGCCCTTCAAACGGTACATCGCTGACACCGCCCCGTCGGCTGAAAAATCCATGCCGCACCCGGCTCGCCTGGGCTAGGTTGGAGGCCGTATACATAGGCCTATTCGAACCCGGGCAGAGGAGCAGCATCAATGGCGGCGATCGCCATGACCTTGAACAGCTCGCCCATCTCGCTGGCATCGGTCAGACGCTTCAAGGCACCCGATATATCTTCGGCCTGCTCATCAGATGCGCCTGCCATCAGGGTTTTTGCCCGTTCGTGAATTCCCAGACGCTCCAGGAACGCGCCCTGACCGACAACACCCAGGGCCCGGGCACCACTGGCAAACACGCGCTGCCCCAGCGCACCAAAATCCACATGGGCCGTCAGATCAGCCTCGCCGGGATCAGTCAACGGATGATGGTATTCGTGCCCCTTGACCGCCTGCAACGTATCGCCGGTGCCGCTTTGCCCATGCCCGTAATCGATGACCAGCGCCGCACCGCCTTCCGCGACGATGCGCCTGGAAATTTTCTCTACGATTTCCAAACCGGTTGGGCAGACTTCAACCATGGTGTCGGGCGGAACATCAAGCAATCCCGGCGGCAGTTCCGGCGCATCGAACGGCGGCAGCAAAACGAAACACAGGCCATCGCCGTCAGGTTTGATATCAATCACCCGCGGACACCAGTAATCACCGGCATGGAAATATTGCTCGATCGGCAAGGCGTCGAAAAATTCATTGGCGATAACGATCACCGGCCCCGGAGCAACATCATCGAAGGAGCCATGCCAAAGCGGTTCGTTCTGCAGGCTAACGGATTTGAGGGCCTGTTCCTGCATTGTCTTCAAGGCCGGGCTGGTTTCGACCATGTGAACCTGTACGGCTTCGCGGAATCCAGGAGCCGCAAAACCGGCGCGCAGCATATCAGCCATCAGGGTACCGCGCCCCGGTCCCAACTCGACCAGATGGATTGTTTCTGGCGACCCCATGCCCTGCCACACAACGGCAGCCCACAGGCCCAGCAATTCGCCGAACATCTGGCTGACTTCCGGTGCCGTGATGAAATCACCTTGGGCACCAAAGGGATCGCGGGTCATATAGTAGCCATGTTCGGCATGGCCCAGTGCCAGCCCCATGTATTCAGCAACGCTCAGCGGTTGGGTTTCGCGGATGTGTTCGATTATGTATTTTTCGAGGTCGTTCATAGCTGCTTTCAGGTTTTATTGGAGCGGGCGCGGAAAATAAGGAACAGGCCAATTAAAATCATCGGTGCCG
>Ga0316204_10005923_pt1 | contig 19504 bp, 16 predicted proteins | sample 6monrhotite_MG_2_FD_205661 | JGI IMG/M metagenome (GOLD analysis project Ga0316204, IMG submission 205661) | Microbial mat bacterial communities from mineral coupon in-situ incubated in ocean water Damariscotta River, Maine, United States -... | ecosystem: Environmental > Aquatic > Marine >...
GGAGCTCCGAGAGCGGGCGGCCCCGGACCTCCTGCATCGTGAAGTACGGACGCCCGTCAGGCAGCGTGCCCATCGCGTGAACAGCCACGATCCCCGGGTGCTGGAGCCGCGCCGTCGCCCCAGCCTCTTCCAGGAAGTGCGCCACCATGCCCGCGTTATCGGCGTGCGCCGGCGCCAGCACCTTGAGCGCCACCTCGCGGTCGAGCGTTGGATCCCAGGCCCGCCAGACCTCGGCGGTGCCGCCCCGACCCAGCAGCTCGCGCAGCTCCGGGCTGGCCGCGTGGCGGCGGCTCGTGGCCGACCGGGAGGAGTCGGCGCGGCCGTCGTCTTCGAACCAGGTGTTGTCGTTGGCTGCTGCCTTGGGCACGGCTCACCAGCGCGGGTGTGCACGCTCTATCGGCCGCGGCGCCGGGCGGTTCAGGTCGAAATCACGGAACGGAGCGCGCTGCAGCGATCGGCGACGTGCCAGGGATTCCATTCGATTCACGGATCGCTCACGCAAGTACGGATGCGAAAAGCAATGGCTTTCGCTATCCCATACCCACCAGAACCCTTGGAGCGCTGATGTTCTCGATTCTCCTCCTCTCAATGGCCGGCACCGCCGACGCCGGCATCCACAACAACAACAATGACGACGATGAGGCGCTCGACTGTCACTACATAAACGGCAAGCTCGTCTGCAATGAGCCGGTGCAGAACCCGCAGGGCGGCCTCGGCGACACGCTGGTCGAGATCCGAACCTCCGACGCGGAGGAACAGAGTGATCACCCCTGGCTGATCTTCGCCTCCTTCGACGGCATCGATGACTGGTACGCCTTCACGATGCTCAAGGACTCCGCCGTCGAGGCGACCTACGGCCCCGCGGTCGAGGGCGTGCCCGACATCGCGGAGGTGCTGGAGAAGGACGTCAACGGCGACGGCGAGGACGACCTGCTCATCGAGGCCGACGGCGGTGAGTTCCGCGTGTGGTACGGCCCCTTCAACGAGCTCCGCCAGTACGACGACCACGACGACACCTACTGAGGACGACCCCCGGGCGCCTCGTCAGGCTTCGGCCTGGCGGGGGCCAGCCCCACGGCAGAGGCGAAAGCCCTGGCTCGACCGCCGGACGCCCGGCTTCATGATGAGCCGGTAGTCCGTGCGGCAGGCTCGGGCGTTGAAGGACCACGCCCCGCCGCGCCCCACGCGGATGGTGGTGTCGTCGCAGGGCGGCGGGGGCCTCGGTCGCCCTGACGCGTCGAGCTCCGGTCCCTCGGGCCGGTAGGGATCCGCGCACCAGTCGATGGCGTTGCCCGCCATGCCCCGCACGCCGTAGGGGCTCTCATCCGCCGGGAAGCGCCCCACGTCCGCTGGCAGGGGGCCGCCGGGGGTGCTGTGGCGCATGTTGCAGAAGAGCGGATCGAAGTGCTCGCCCCAGGGGTGGACGCGGCCGTCGACGCCCCGGGCGGCCTTCTCCCACTCCAGCTCGGTGGGCAGCCGCCAGTCCAGCCCCGTGCGCGCGGCCTCCCAGGCCGCGTAGGCGATCGCCCCGGCGTAGTCCATGTGCAGCACGGGCCAGCGCGGATCCCAGAGATCCCCGTCCGAGTCCGGCTGGAGGAAGAAGCGGCCGTCGTCGCCCCGGCCGTAGAACATGGCGCCGAGCGTGCCCTCGACGGCGTCGTCCCTCGGCGCGTATCGCAGGGCCGCCTCCTCCAGGCCCTGGGTGACGAGGTCGTCGAGGAAGGCGATGTAGCCCTCGTTGGTCACCGGGAAGCGGCGGATGACGAAGCCGTCCAGCCAGACGCGCCGCGGCGGAAGGATCGCCTGCTGGATGCGCTCGACGCCGCCCGAGCGGTACCAGCCGGCGGGCACGTACACGTCGTCGGGGCCGAGGGCGTCCGCTCGCGGCAGGTGGACGGGGGAGGGCTCGGTCGCTCCCGGGGGCGCGCCGTCCCAGCGGTGCTGGCGGGAGATGCTCACCGGGTAGCGGGTCGGCGAGCGCCCCTCGGCCTCCAGGGTCAGCAGGTAGCTGCCCATCGGCAGCGGCAGATCGTCCAGCGGCGTCTCGCCCAGCGCCCTCGGGCTGCCTGCGACCAGGCGGTGATCCCGCTCCTCGAAGCGCTGGAGGGTGACCCGCGCCGGGGCGTCGGTGTGCAGCGTGAGCGCGCCGTCTCCGCGCAGCCACGCCGCGTGCTGTCCGTCGTCGTAGGCCCGGACGAGGGACTCCGCCTCCGCCGCGGCGTCCGCGTCGCCGCGAGCCAGCGCGCGGCCGTGGGCGCGGCGGTAGTGCTCCGCGAGGCGCTCCCGGGCTTCGGGCAGGCCAGGGGACTGCTCCAAGGCCGCGCGCAGCCGCTGGAGGCGCTCGACCTCAGAGAGCCGCGCCGTCCGGGCCGCTTCCCTGGCGCGATCCTCCAGGGACCACAGGGGCCGCTTCTCCTCCAGCGGCGCCGCGGCGGCCACCCCCTCCCGGCGCTCCTCGGCCGCCCGCGTCAGCGCGTCCACCTCGGACCACAGCGCCGCGATCCGGGGGCGCAGCGCCTCCGCCGACTGGACCAGGGTGAGGGCCTGCTCCCGCGCGCGGGCGCCGTCGAGCCACTGGCGCAGCGCGTCCGCGAAGGTCGCCGCGTCGCCGGGGCGCCGGGTTGGCGCGGGGCTCATGGCGGCGCGGCACAGCTCCACCAGCGCCTCGGGGCCGTCCGGCGGCGGCGGCTCCTCGGCGACGGCGCGGTCCTGAATGGAGCGGCCGGCGTGCGGGGGGGCGCCGGTGAGGAGCGCGAAGAGGGACGCGCCGAGCGCGTAGACATCCGCGGCGGGGGTCAGGGCCTCTCCGCGCGCCTGCTCGGGGGCCATGAAGGCGGGGGTGCCGGAGCGGGATCCCGGCCCCTCGCCGTCGAGCCGCTTGAGCAGCCCCCAGTCGATGACGCGGACCTCTCCGAAGTCTCCGACCATGACGTTGGGCGGCTTGAAGTCCCGGTGCAGCACGCCCCGGTCGTGGGCGTAGGCCAGCACCTCGGCGGCGCGAAGCAGCAGCTCACAGAGCCGACGACGACGGAGCGGGTCCGAGCGGTCCCCATCCCGAAGGAGCTCCGAGAGCGGGCGGCCCCGGACCTCCTGCATCGTGAAGTACGGACGCCCGTCAGGCAGCGTGCCCATCGCGTGAACAGCCACGATCCCCGGGTGCTGGAGCCGCGCCGTCGCCCCAGCCTCCTCGAAGAACCGGGCCACGGCGGCGGGCTCCAGCGCGCGGGCGGTGGTGAGCACTTTGCAGGCGACCTCGCGGTCGAGCGTTGGATCCCAGGCCCGCCAGACCTCGGCGGTGCCGCCCCGACCCAGCAGCTCGCGCAGCGCCGGCGGGGAGGGCTCGGACGACCGGGGGAGCGCGGCGAGCGCGGGGGGAGCCCCGTCCTCGCTGCTCTCGCTGTCCTCCGTCCAGGTGTCGATCCCCACGAGGTCGCCGAGGAGCTGGCGCACGCCGTCGGCGGCCTCGTCGCTGAGGTCGTGGGTATCTCGCAGCGCTCGCAGCTGCGCCTCCAGGCGTTCCCCCAGCACGGTCGACTCTCCAGGTGGTGATCAGCCGAACTGTACCGCCTCGACGCGCAGCTCGCCGAGGGTGATGCGGGCCTGGATGTCCGACCAGCGCTCCGGCGGCGGCGCGTCCCAGGGGATCGCCACGGCGGGAGGCAGCAGCACCACGCCGAAGCGCCAGGGGGCGTCCCCCTCCAGCGACAGGTCTACCCGGCGGGCGCCGTCGGGCTCGGCGGGGAGATCGGCGGCGGTGAACACCTCGTCGGCGGACTCCGGCGCGATGACCCGCCAGCCATCGGGCGCGCGGGACAGCAGCAGCACCTGGTGCGTCAGGGCCTCCTCGGGCACCGACAGCCGCAGCTCGATGTAGTCGGCGGCGGCGGCGTCCATCACCGCGCCCGCCCGCGCGCTCGCGCCCAGCCCGAGCGTCGCGGCGGCCCCGGGCGGCGGCAGGCGCCACGGGTCGTGGGGAGCGGCGTTCAGGCGAAGCCCATCGAGGCGCGCCCGCAGCACGGGATCCGCCCGGAGCGCGGCCTCCACCAGCGCCTGCATCGGCGGCTCCAGCGCCCCGGCGAGGTACCGCCGCAGCGACAGGTCGGTCACATCATCCATCCGCTCGGATATCGCCACTTGAGCTCCTGCTTCTGGCCGTCTCGGGAATCCGTGTGGCTTCGCCGATTCATGCTGGGCCGATTCATGCTGGGCCGATTCACTTTGCGTCCAGCTCGTCGAGCGCCGCCGCGGCGTTGCGCCGGAAGGTGGGGAAGCCGGCGGAGGGGAAGCGCACCCGATCGTCCCAGCGCGCGCGCAGCAGCTCGTGGAAGCCGGCCTTCAGCGCGCGACCGGGGCGGAGCGCGGCGATCGCGGAGAGGGTGGGGGTCCAGCCCGCCAGGGCCTCATCGAGCCCCCCCGCGAGCCACGCCCGGAGGCGGTGGTAGCGGCCGTCGGCGTCCCGCAGAGAGTCCGGCAGCTCCTCGTTCAGCAGCCGTCCCCAGGTGCCGTCCCGGTCGCCCGTGCCGCCCGCCCGGGTCCAGCGCTGGAGGTGACCCAGGCGGCCCTTGAGGGCCACCAGCAGGATCCAGGTCTCCGCCGCCGGGCGCGCGGACTCTTCGAGGGGGGTGAGCGAGGCGTCGGAGACCTGGCAGGGGGCGCTCACCGGGCGGGTGAAGTCCAGCTCCAGCCCCCGGGCCATCGCCTCCCAGGACCAGTCCCAGGCCCAGCGCCGCGTCGCGGCCAGCGTGCGCTCGTGGAGGCCCTCCAGCCCGCAGATGCGGTCGATGATGGGCTCCGGCGCGGCGGTCACCAGCGCGCGCAGTCGGCCCCGGCCCCGGCCCCGGTTCTGGCGGATGACCTGCCAGTCCCTCGACAGGGAGGAGCCGCCCGGCCGCTGCCAGCCGGCCACCAGCCGCAGCGCCACGTGCAGATCCAGGAGCGCCTCGGACCGCGCTGGATCGGCGGCGATCTGCTGGGCTGCGGTGAGGCCCCGGGCCTTGCGCCCCGGCACGTCGGAGAGGAGCCGCTCCAGGGTGCTGGGCCAGTACCCGCGCGCGGAGGCGCAGCGCCCGGCCACGGCCCGGGCGCTGGCCCCGAGTGAGCCCGTCAGCGCCTCCACCGGTCCCGGCGGCGCTGTCTCCAGCACCCGCGCGGCGAGCTCGGCCCAGCCCGGCGCGCCCTCGCTGCCGCCGAGGAGCTGGAACCAGAAGCCCTCCCGCAGATCCGCGAGGGCCGACCGCACCCGCTCGGGGGGCAGCTCCCGGCTGGCCAGCACCTGCCGGAAGGCGCCGACGGCGGCGTCCAGGTAGCGCGCCTCCCAGGGCTCCCGGGCGGCCCACAGCGCGGGCCCGCCGGTCGGCCAGCGCTGCCAGAGGGCTGCTGCGTCGACGTCGTCGGCGGCGGCGGGGGGCTGCTGCTGACGCCAGGCGCCCCGCACCTCCAGCTCGATGTCCGCGCCGATGTCCGCCAGCGTCACCAGGGCCCAGACCCGGGGCGTCACCGGGGCGGCGGGCTCCGGGGCGGTCTCTGCCGCCCAGGCGTCGAGGCGGAGCCGCGCCAGGCGCGCGGAGGAGGCGTCGCTCGAGAGCGCCGGGGCCGCGAGCAGGGCCTCACCGGGCAGGCCGGCGAGGGCCAGCCGGTGCGCCGGCGGTGACAGAGTGTTCCCGGTGACCCCCGCGTCGAGGGCGGCGATGAGGGCCGCGACGGCGATCGGGTCGTCCGCGAAGCGCCAGCCGGAGAGCAGCTCCGGGAGCGGTCCGCCGCCCTCGGCCAGCCGGCGTCGCGTCGCCCGGGTGTTGAGGAATCCCTCGGGGCTGAGCCCCGACACGATCGGGTTCACGGTGACTCCAGCGCGAGCAGGCCGGTGGCGTCGGTGAGCAGCAGCCTGTCGCCGGCCCGCAGCTCCCAGGCGCCCGGAGCGAGCGCCGAGGCGCCGCCCGCCCGCAGCAGCCGCCCGCCCCGCAGCAGCCTCACCCGACCGTGCCCTTCCCAGGCGAGGTGCCGCCGGGAGAGCTTTCGATCCGTGAGCGGCGTGCCCTGGTAGAGGGCGGCCGTGGGCCCGCCCCTCGGCGCGTGCCGCCCCAGCGTCTCACCGGGCGCCAGGGTCAGCCGCCGCCCATCCTCCGGTCCGCCGACGACCTCCAGCGCCGCCGCCGGCCCGCCGCTGACCTCCGCCGTGGCCCAGGTCTCATCCGACGGAGGGGCCGCCGACGCGCTGGAGCGCTTCTCGGCGTCGCTCCCGGGCCAGGGCGCCTCGCTGAGCAGCGCGCAGAGCGCCTCGGCGTCGAAGCCCTCCTCCAGCCTGGCGCTCCACCCCCTGAGCCTGGGGGTGAGGCGGTCGCCGCGCTCGCAGAGCTGGGGGGTCAGCGAGCGGGTCCCGGCTTCGTGACAGGCCAGGGCGCCGGCGCGCCAGCGCCGCACCTGCCGCGCCTCGGGGCCGTCGGCGCTCAGGCGATCCATGGCGGACAGGAGGTGCTCCGCGCCGAGGTAGCCGTCTCCGCGGGCGCTGGCGTGATCCCGGGCTCGGGTCAGCCAGGCGCCGACCTCGGCGTCGGGGGCGGGCCAGCCGTCCGGTCGCCAGGACGGTGTTGATGGTGTCGCCAGCGGCCCGGCGGCCGGCGCCAGCAGATCCCTCACAAACCACGCGATCCCGCTCCAGCGGCTGGCGGGGTGGGGGTGACCCCAGGTTCGGACGGCCCGGCGGGCCTCGGAGACAGCCGCCGCGGGTGGACTCCCCGCCGCCAGGGCCCCGTAGAGCCCCGCCGAGAAGCGCTCCAGCGCGTCGGCGCTGGCGACCCTCCGGGGGGCGACGACCGAGCGCGCCCCGCAGGCGAGCAGGCGCCCGGCCAGGTCATCCAGCTCCCGCTCCATGGTCATCCCCGCTCCGCAGACGGCCAGCACGGCGAGGGCCGCGCCCTCCAGCGCCCCGGCGAGCCGCTCACCGGCGGCCCCGGCGTCCACGCTGTCCTCCAGCGCGACCGCGACCGCGTCCAGCCCGGCCCGGCCGTGGGCGATCACATGCAGCACCCCGCCGCCGGCCGGCCCCGCCTCGGGCAGCCCCAGGCCGCGCAGGTGGCTCAACATCCGCGCGCAGGTGGGCTCCTCGGGCGTGACGCACCACGGGCGGCTCCAGAGCCCGCGCCCCACGGGGGGCGCCTCCGCGGGGGAGCCCACCCCCAGCCGGGCCACGATCACCTCGCCGGCGACCTCGGCCGGGAGCTGGCCCTCCAGGGCGATGAGCTCCCAGGGCAGCGCCCGCACCGCGGCGTCCTCCGCGTCGATGACCAGCACCGCCTTCGCCCCCTGACCCGCGGCGCGACCGGCCAGGGCCCGCAGCCGGCCGTGGACCTCCGGCGCCGCCCGCAGGAGCGCGCCGAGCGCCTCGCCCGCGGCCTCCTCGGCGCGGGTCACCGCCGCGTCCCGGCCAGGGATCATCACCCGGGGCCGCGGCGGCGCCGCCGTCGCCTCGGAGAGCAGCGCCAGGGCCTCGGGGCCCACCCGCCCGGACGCCGGGCGGCTGAAGCCGTCGCCGAGCGTCATCGACCAGCCCGTGGGCTCGACGACGACGCGGAGGTGCAGCGGCTGAATGTTCGATCGGCTCAAGGCGCCTTCAGCGCTCGGATTCGCGGCCAATCGTATCCTGGCGCTTCGTGGGTGCACCGGGGATGGGGACCAGGAGGGTATAAACTCGGCTCGCGACAACCCCTGGAGCCCGTTTGGCCGCGGCCCCCCTCCTCCGCGTCTGCATCACGCTCTTCTTCCTGCTCTCCGGCGCGACCGCGCTGGTCTATCAGGTGATCTGGGTGCGGATGCTGGGGCTCGTGGTGGGGCACTCGGTGCTGGCCGTCGCTGTGGTGGTGGCCACTTATATGGCCGGGCTGGGGCTCGGCGCTCGCCTAACTGGCGGAGCGGCCCGACGCGCTGCCCGGCCGCTGGTGGGCTACGGCCTGCTCGAGATCGGGATCGGACTGTTCGCCCTGGCCAGCCCGGCGGTGGTGGGGCTGGCGGCGGCGATCCCCGTGAGCGGCGCGCCGCAGCTCTTGATCGGCGGCCTGGCCCTGCTGCCGCCGACGCTGGCGATGGGGGCGACCCTGCCGCTGCTGACGGCCTGGTACGCCCGGGACAAGGGCACGCTCGGCCGCGACATGGGCTGGCTCTACGCCATCAACACGACCGGCGCCTTCCTGGGCGCGGGGATCGCCGGCTTCGCCTTGCTGCCGTCGCTGGGGCAGCCCTTCAGCCTGCGGGCGGCCGCCGCCGTCAACCTGGCGGTCGGCGTGAGCGCCGCGCTCCTCGGCCGCGCCCACGCCCACGCCCCGAGCCGCGCAGCGCCCGCAGAGCTGGGTGCGCCCGCACGGCAGGATGCGCCCGCGCCGGAGTCTGCGCCGCTGTCTCCGGACGCCTCCCGCTCACAGCGCCAGCTCCTGCTCGCCTTCGCCCTCTCCGGGGCGGCGGCCATGGTCAATCAGGTCGCGTGGAGCCGCGGCTTCTCGCTCTTCACCGGCTCCACCACCTACGCCTTCAGCCTGATCGTCTGCGCCTTCATCGCCGGGCTGGCCGTCGGGGGACACCTCCTGAGCCGGGCGGTCGATCGCGTCCGCGACCGGGCGGGGCTGCTCGCCGGGCTGAACGTCGGCATCGCCCTCTCCTCGGCGGTGCTCATCCCCATCATCGGCGAGCTGCCGCTCTGGCTGCTGGCGCCGCTGGCGGAGCGCGCGGACTCCTTTGAGGCGACCCAGCGCTTTGTCTTCGCGGTGCTCTTCGGGCTGGTGTTCGTGCCCACGCTGCTGATGGGGGGCACCTACCCGGTGGTCACCCGGGCGCTGAGCGCCGATCCGGAGGAGGCCCCGGCGCAGGTGGGCCGCGCCTACGCCTGGAACACCGCCGGCGCGATCCTCGGCTCGCTGGGGGCCGGGCTCGTGGCCATCCCCGCGCTGGGGCTGCGCCGGGCGCTGTGGCTCGCGGTGGCGCTGAACCTGCTGGCGGCCGCCGTGCTGCTCGGCCGCCGCGTGCGGATCGCGTGGGCACTGCCCGCGCTGGGGCTCGTGGCGATGGCCGCCTCGCCGCCCTGGAACCCGCGCCACATGAACCTGGCGCCGCACATCTACGCCCGGGATCTGGTCGATGACCCCGCGGCCCTGGCGTCGTTTCGGGACTCCGGCAGCGTGCGCTTTCACGAGGAGGGGCTCGGCGCGACGATCACCGTGCTCCAGCGGGACACCGGCGCGCAGGTGCTCCGCATCAACGGCAAGACGGACGCCTCCACCGAGGACGACAAGCTGACTCAGGGCTTCCTCGGCGCGCTGCCGCTGCTGCTGACCGACCGCGCGGACGAGGTGCTGGTGATCGGGCTCGGCTCCGGCATGACCCTGGCCAGCGCGCTGGAGTTCCCCTCCGAGCGCGTTCGCACCGTCGAGCTGCTGCCGGAGGTGGTGCGGGGGGCGCGGAGCTTCGGGGCCATGCTGGGCGATCCCCTCGACGATCCCCGCGTCGAGGTGGTCGTCGGCGACGGCCGGCACCTGCTGATGAGCGAGGACGCCCGCTATGACGCCATCATCAGCGAGCCCACCAACCTGTTCATCTCAGGGATGAGCACCATGTTCACCGCTGAGACCTTCGCCGCCATGCGCGATGGGCTCGACGACGGCGGCGTCGCCCTGGTCTGGATCCAGGGCTACCTGCTGTTCGAGGACGACTTCAAGACCATCGCCCGGACCTTCCAGTCCGTCTTCCCGGAGGCCCACCTCTGGAGCGCGAGCCCCTACGACCTCGTCTTCACGGGCCACCTGGAGCCCCTCGCCCTGGACGCCGGGGCCATCGATCGCCGGCTGTCCGAGCTGGGCTCCGAGCGGCTCGCCGAGTGGGTGGGGCTGCGGGAGGCGACGGACCTGCAGCGCCACTACCTGATGGGCCCCGACGCCCTGGCGGCGTGGGTGGGGGCGGGGGCCCTCCACGCCGACGCGGATCCCTTCCTGGAGTTCTCCGCGCCGAGGGCGCTGTTCACCGACGAGGGGCTGCTGGACACCCCGGCGCTGGTCTCCGAGCGCGCGCTGCTGCCGGTGTCGGACCCCGCGCTGACGCCGGCGCTGGTCGCCCGCCGGGACGCCTCGCTGGCGATCGAGGACGCCGCCCTCCACGGTCAGCTCGACGCCCTCCAGCGCGCGCTGATCGCGGATCCGGCGCACCCGCTGGGCCGGGAGCGCCTGGCGCGGCTGCTGTACGAGAGCGCGCTCGACGCGGCCCGGGCCGGCGACCTGGAGGTCGCGCGGGAGGGCGCCTCGACGGTGACGGCCATGACCCCGACGGCGCTCCCTGGCTGGCACCTGCTGGCCGCGATCCTCGTCCGCCAGGGCGACGTCGCGGGGGCGAACGCCGCCTGGCTGAGCGCGTGCGCGGCGAACCCCTGGAGCCCCTACGCCCAGCTCTTCCGGGCCCGGCACCTCGCCGCGGTCGGCGACGAGGCGTCCGCCCGCGCGGCGCTGGCTGAGGCGATCGCCCTGGACCCCGAGCTGCCCGAGCTGAGCGCGCGGGGGCAAACCCCTGCAGATCCTGCTGAACAAAGGTAGAGTCTGATTCCGACTCGCGAGCCAGAATTGAGCACCGCTCTCATCAGCCGCAGGGCCTTGTTCAGAGGCAGCATCATCGCCGCCATCGGGGCCGGCGTCGGCGGTCTGGGCTGGCTGCGGGACGCCGCGACGGGCTTCCGGGTGCTCGCCCCGGAGGAGGTCACCATCGTCGAGGCGCTGGCGGAGGCCATCTACCCCGAGGGCAACCCCATGGGGGTGTCCTGGCTCGACGTCGACGTGGCCCACGCCTTCGACGATGTGCTCGCGGACTACATGCTCCCCAGGAACGTGCCGGCGATCCGCTACCTGCTCCGCACCCTGGAGGTCGCCACGCTGGTCGCCCGCGGGCTGCCGTTCTCTTCCTGCCACCCGGAGATGCGGGTGCAGATCTTCGAGATCTGGTCTCAGGAGGATCCCTTCCCGCGCCGGCTGGCGCTGGACGGCCTCAAGGGGGTGCTGTGCATGGCCTACTACGATCATCCCACGGTGAAGAAGGCCATCGGCTGGCGGGTCGGCTGCGGTGGATAGCTTCGAGACAGGTCGTCGCGGCTTCGAGTCCTACCCCCCGATGCTGGAGCTGGAGGCGGACGCCTGCGTGATCGGCGGCGGCGCCGGCGGCTGCGCCGGCGCGGCGGCCCTCGCCGAGGCCGGCCTGTCGGTGATCGTGCTGGAGGAGGGGCGGCACTGGAAGGCCAGCGAGTTCAAGGCGTCGACCCCCTTCGCCCTGTCCAACCTCTACCAGGAGGGCGGCACGCGGGCGGCCACGGGCAACGGCCTCATCATGGTCAACGGCGGCAAGGGCGTCGGCGGCAGCACGCTCATCAACTCCGCGATCTGCTTCAAGACGCCCGAGCCCATCCTGGCGGACTGGCGGGAGAACCACGGCTGTGAGTCGCTGGACAGCGACAGCTTCGGCGCGCTGCTGGACCGTGTCTGGAGGACGATCGGGGCGGTCAAGAACCCGGAGATCTTCCAGCGCAACAACAACCTGATCTTCAAGGAAGGCGCCGAGGCGCTGGGGCTGAAGGGGGACTTCCTCTACCGCTCGGCGCCGGGCTGCACGGGCTGCGGCGTCTGCAACCTGGGCTGCCCCACCGGCGGCAAGCTCTCGGTGGATCGCAGCTTCCTGACGGAGGCCCTCGATACCGGGCGGGTGGGGGCCTACGCGGACTGCCGGGTGGAGGAGGTGGCGTTCTCCGGCAGCCGGATCACCTCCGTGATGGGCGACACCATCGACCCGGTGACCCGCGCGCCGTCCGGTCGGTTCCGGGTGAAGGCGGATCGCTTCCTGGTGTCAGCGGGGCCGGTGGGCTCCCCGCGCTTCCTGAAGCAGAACGGCCTGAGCACCTCCGACCACTGCGGCGCGCACCTGCACCTGCACCCGGCCATCGGCGTCTTCGGGCGCTTCGAGAAGGTGATCAACCCCTGGAGCGGGGTGAACCAGGGCTACTACGTGGACCGCTGGGAGGAGGGCTACCTCCTCCAGACCGCGACCATCCCGCCGGATCAGCTCGCGATCGGGATGCCGGTGGACCCGGTGGAGCAGCTCGACTGGCTGGCCAACATGCGCCACATCGCCACGGCGGGCGCGCTGGTCCACGACGAGGACTCCGTGGGCAGCGTGGGCAGCGTCGCGCTGACCTACTTCCTGGGCGACGGCGATCGCCAGCGCCTCATCCGGGGCATGCGCGAGGGCGCCCGGGTCTACTTCGCCGCCGGGGCCGTCGGGGTGATCCCCTCGGTGGTCGGGGTGGGGGTGATTCGCTCCCCCGATGAGATCGACGCCAAGCTCCCCCTGGACATCCCGGCGCGCGAGCTGCTCACCCTGGCGAGCCACCCGATGGGCACCTGCCGCATGGGCGCCTCGGCAGAGACGAGCGTAATCGACCCTCACGGACGGGTGTGGGCCTGGGACAACCTCTTCGTGGCCGATGCCTCGGTGTTCCCCAGCTCGCTCGGTGTGAATCCGCAGGTGACCGTCATGGCGATGGGCCTGATGATCGGCGGTGGAATGAGCGCCTGAAGGCTCCCCGCCCGATGCGCTTCGGGTCGAATTCGGTTATCCGGGCCGGCCAACCAAGCCCCTCTCGGAGGAACAACAATGAGCGAGCCCAAGAGCAAGAACATCACCTGGCACGGCGCCAACGTCACCCAGGATGAGCGCTTCACCGCCATCGGCCAGCGCGGCTGCCTGATCTGGTTCACCGGTCTCTCCGGCTCCGGTAAGTCCACGATCGCTCGTCGCCTGGAGCAGCTCGTCCTCGAGCGCGGCCACCACTCCTACGCCCTCGACGGCGACAACGTCCGCATGGGCCTGAACAAGGACCTGGGCTTCTCGCCCGAGGACCGCACCGAGAACATCCGCCGCATCGGCGAGGTCGGTAAGCTCTTCGCGGACTCCGGCTCCATCACGACGGCGTCCTTCATCTCCCCCTACCGGGCCGGCCGCGACGCCGCTCGCGCGATCATGCCCGAGGGTTCCTTCATCGAGGCCCACGTGGCCACCCCCCTCGACGTCTGCGAGGAGCGTGACCCCAAGGGCCTGTACAAGAAGGCTCGCGCGGGCATCATCCCCAACTTCACCGGTATCTCCGCCCCCTACGAGGCTCCCGAGAACCCTGAGCTGGTGATGGAGACCGTCGCCAACTCCGTCGACGACTGCGCCGAGCAGGTCCTCGAGTACCTCTACGAGAAGGGCTTCATCGCCCGCTGATGCCGCGCCTGTGGAGCGTCAGGACATCGCCGTCGCCTTCGGGCTGACGGCCTCTGTCCTGGCGATCTACCTGCTGACCGGACCGGGGCGCATGGACTCAATGGATGTCCAGCTCCGGTTCGAGGTCGCCCGTGGGCTCCTGGAGCACGGCGCTCCCATCCTCCAGGACGGCGCTCAACACCGCGCCCGCTTCGTCTTCGAGGGCGTCGGCGGCTACCGCTACTCCGTCTACAGCGCGGGGGGCTCCGTGGCCGGGCTGCCCCTGGTCGCCCTCGGCCGCTGGCTCGGCGATGGGCAGCTCGCGGTCATGCGGCTCCTCTTCTCCTGGACCTCCGGGTTCGCCGGCGCCGTGATCCCCGGGCTGCTCTACGCCGCGTGGCGCGGGCTCGCCGTCCCCCGGCGCGCGGCGGCGGCCTGGGCGCTGGTCGCCGCGTTCGCGACCCTGGCGTGGCCCGTGGCCTGCTCGGGCTTTGAGCAGCCTCAGCAGTCGCTGCTGCTGCTCGGGGCGACCCTCTGCGCCTGGAGAGCCGGGCGCGGCGGCGGCCTGCGGGCCCTCGGCTGGGTCGTGGCCGGCGGGCTCTGCGGCGCGGCGCTCATCAACTATCAGGAGGCCTACTTCCTCTTCCTGCCCTTCGCCGGGTTGGCCTGCTGGCGCCCGGATCGACCGCTCATCCTGACGCTGCGTCGGATCGCGATCTTCCTGTTCGTGGCGCTCTATCTGGGGGCCGGCGGCTGGATGCTCTGGAACCGGCTGCGCACCGGCGGCGCGCTGGACTCGGGCAAGTGGTTCGAGGGCGGCGGGGACGTCTTCGGGAACCCGCTCATCGGCGTGCCCGCGCTGCTGGTGAGCCCCGGCAAGGGCGCGCTCTGGTACAGCCCGCCGGTGCTGCTGGCGCTGGCCGGGCTGCCGGGGCTGTGGCGGCGATCCCGCTCGCTGGCCCTGTCGGCCTCGCTGTCGGCGGCGGGGATGATCGGCGTCTTCGGCTGCCTGAGCTTCTTCGGGGCCGATCGCTGCTGGGGGCCCCGGCTGACGCTGGCCGCGCTCACGCTGCTGGCCCTGGCGCTGCCGTTCGTTCGGTGGCCGCGCTGGGCCGTGGGCGCCGTCGTCGCCGCGGGGATCGGCGTCCAGGGGCTGGCCCTGTCCATGGACCACCACCGCTTCTTCAATGAGCGCTCCCTGAAGCCGCTGTTCTACATGGACGACCCGGGCTTCTACTTTCGGGAGTCCGCGCTGCTGGCCCGGCCCGGTGAGGCGCTCGGGGCCGCCTGGACCGGTGTGGGCCCGGAGGTGACGAAGTTCGCTCGCAGCCCCTATCCTCGGGACGTCACCTACCCGCCGGTCGTCTTCATACGGGCCGTCGAGGCGCCTGAGCGCATGAAGGACTACGCCGTTCACCAGCTCCCGCGACCCTGGCCGCTGTGGGCCGCGCAGCTCCCGGGCGAGCTGCGCTTCCCGGCGCCTGTCGCGCCGCTGCTGGCGGGGCTGCTGGCGCTGGGCGTCGCCGGCGCGGGGCTGACGCGGTGGGGGCTCAGGCGATGAGGATCGGCCAGGTCAGCCACTACATGCCGCCGCACATCGGCGGCCTGCAGCGGGTGGGGGCGGCGCTGGAGGTCGCGGTGCTGGCGGCCGGCCACGAGCACCGCTGGGTCGCCAGCGCGGCGCCAGCGGGGGCGTCGGGCGGACCGGGGCGGGTGCGGGTGCCTTGCTGGGACGGGCTGAACGTCCGGCTCGGGTTGCCGCTGCCGGTCTGGGGTCGGGAGGGCCGGGCGGCCCTTCGAGGGCTGGCGGACTGGGCGGACGTCCTGGTGGTGCACGGCTGCCTCTACCCGACGAGCGCCGCGGCGCTGATGGCCGCCCGGCGGCGCTCAAAGCCCGTCCTCCTGGTTCAGCACACCGGCCCCGCGCGATACCGGCGCGCCGGGCTGGACCTGCTCCAGGAGGCTGGCTTCCGCAGCCTGGGGCGGTCGGTGCTCGCCGGCTCACAGCGCGTCGTCGCGGCGACCCCGGCGGCGGCCGCGCTGGTGGCGAGGCTCGGTGTCCCGGCGCGCGCCATCGAGAACAGCGTGGACACCGAGCGCTTCCGGCCGCCGACCGACGGGGAGCGCGCGCGCGCGCGCGCCCGGCTGGGGGTGAGCGGTCGGGTGGCGCTGTTCGTGGGGCGGCTCATCGACAAGAAGGGCGCGCTCACGCTGCTGGCGCTCGCCGCGCGGCTGCCGGCGATCACCTTCCTGGCGGTGGGGGAGGGCCCCCTCGCCGGGCGCTTCCGGGCGGGGCCGCCCAACCTGATCTGGCGCGAGGCGCTGCCCTGGTCCGAGATGCCGGGGGTCTACCACGCCGCGGATCTGCTGGCGCTGCCGGCCCGGGGCGAGGGCTTCCCGCTCGTGGTGCAGGAGGCCATGGCCAGCGGGCTGGCGGCGCTCGTGCCCTCCGGGGAGGCCTTCGTCGCGCCGCTGGCGGCCGAGCGGGCGGTGCTGAGCGTGGGGACGGGGGCCGACGCCTGGGCCCGGGCGGTGGCGACGACGCCACGGGAGACGCTGCGGGCCATCGGCGTCCGCGGCCGGGCGACGGCGCTGCGCTACGCCCCTGAGGGCTTCGCCAGCGCCTACCTGGAGGAGCTGGCGTCGCTCACCTGATCCACCAGCGCCGCGATGGCCGCGCCCCGGTCGGGGCAGGGGGTGTGGAGCTCGGGGCCCACGAGGATGACCGAGCTGGACAGGGCGCCGATGACGTTGGCGAACACCAGCGCCGAGCCGGTGCGGGTGAGCTGCTTGCGGGCGATGTCCACGAGCGAAGCGGGGGTCGTGCCGGGCCCGGCGGCCTTGAAGGTCACCAGCCGGCAGCTCGGATCCCAGCCCGTCACCGCGTCGGCGATCTTGGGCGTGCGGCGCAGCCGGAGCACGATCTCGTCCTGTCCCGAGGGGATCTTCCGGGCCTGCTCCGCGGGATCGGCCTCGTAGTCTCCCACCGCCGTCGCGTGCACCACGATCCCGCCGGGGTTGGCCCGAACCCAGGTCTCCATGCGGGCCATCAGATCGCGGGTGGAGCGGTACTCCTCCCGCGTCAGCGCGGGGTCGCTCAGCCGCAGCAGGGCCTCGGCGCTGCCCAGGACGTGCACCGCGTGACCGCGCTCGGACAGGGCCGCGGCGACGGCGCCGCCCGTCCTCCCCGTCGAGAATGCTGAGATGAAGCGGATGGCGTCCAGAGGGTTGCGGGTGGCGCCGCAGGTGACGAGGACGGGGCGGGGCATGGCGCTCCTTTTCAAGTGAGAAGGGTCCAGACGACCTGAATCGCCACGGTCAACGTCGGCGCGATCAGGGCGGCGTAGAGCTTCCGGGGGGAGCGGGCGGCTAAGCGGCCGTCGGGCATCACGACGGGCGCGCCGGGCAGGAGATCGAACACCACGGCGCGGGAGGGCTCTCCGGGGTCGTAGAGCACGCGCTCGGTGGGCTCGTCGGTGAGGCGGCGGGTCCTGGTGCTGCGCTCCGTGAGCTCCTGGCGCCCCATGGGGCCCTCGAAGGCGAAGGTGTACTTGAAGACCGACTTGTTGTTGACCCGGGCGTTGGTGGGCTCGCAGCTCACGAGGGCCGCCTCGGCCATGTTGCCGCTGACCAGCAGCGAGCGCGCCTTCAGGCCGTGGGCGAGGCTGTAGCCCGCCATGAGCATGCCGATGCCGGGGAAGATCCAGACGAAGACCACCGCGGGGGAGAACCAGGTGGCGCGCATGCCCCGCACCCGGGCGTGCGCCGGGTCACCGACGGGGTGCTCCACGGTCGCCGGGCCGGTGGGCACGTCGGCGTCCGTGGTGATGTAGGAGGCGCCTTCGTACAGGTGCATGTCCCGGGCGGTGAAGCGGAAGTGCACCCGGTTGACGTAGACCTCGTTCTCCTGGGCGGTGTTGTAGTCGACGCCGGTGATCTCGCCCTCGGCGGTCTCCAGCTCGCCGCTCCAGCGGCTCAGCTCCGCGGGCGTGATGTCCCCCGCGAAGATGCGCACGAAGATGAGGCCGAAGGCGATGATGCCCCAGCCGACGAGGCCGCTCATGCTCCCGAAGAGGCAGAGCAGCTGAAGGTTCAGCGGGAGGCTGCGCGGGGGCGGGCGAACAGTGACCACGCACGGGATGTATCCCGTGATCGTACAGACCCGGCCGCGATTTGTTACGATCCTGCATCAGAACGCTGGAGCCCGATTGCCGCTCAAAAACCTCGACGCCTCTGTCGCCAGGCTCTCCAAGCTTGGCCCCGCCCCCACCACCGGCCTCGTGCTGGGCAGCGGACAAGGAGGGGTGGTCGACCAGATGACGGTCCGGTCCCGGGTGAAGTACGGCGATCTGGGGTTCCCGGGCACCAGCGTGGCGGGCCACGCCGGCGAGCTGGCGGTGGGCGCGCTGGAGGGCGCCGAGGTGGCCACCCTGTCCGGGCGCATTCACGCCTACGAGGGCCGGCCCATGTCCGACGTGGTGCACGCCGTGCGCTCGCTGGCCCGCTGGGGGGTGAAGCGCGTCGTGCTCACCTGCTCGGTGGGGGCGGTGGATCCGTCCCTGCGCCCCGGCGACATCGTCCTGGTGAATGATCACATCAACTTCATGGGCCGCAACCCGCTGATCGGCCCGGAGGCCGAGGCGCTGGGTGAGCGCTTCGTCGACATGGGCCAGGTCCACGACCCGTCGCTGCGCGCCGACGCCCGCGCCGCGGCGGAGATGCTGGGGCTCCCGGTGCGTGACGGGGTGCTCGGCGTGATGCTGGGCCCCAGCTACGAGACCCCCGCCGAGATCCGCATGCTGCACACGGTGGGCGCGCACATCGTCGGAATGTCCAGCGTGCCCGAGGCGCTGGCGCTGGCGCAGCTCGGGGTGCCCACCCTGGTCCTGGCGCTGGTGACCAACCTGGCCGCGGGCCTCTCCGAGACCCCCCTCGATCACCACGAGGTGCTGGAGGTGGCTGCTCAGGGCGGCGCTCGCATGGGCCAGCTCATCGCCGCCACGGTCAGCCGATGGGCGTAGTCGACTGGGAGGGCCTGGTCGCCGCGGCCGCAGCGGCCCGCGACAACGCCCACGCGCCGTACTCGGACTTCCAGGTCGGCGCCGCCCTGCTCACCGGGGACGGCCGCATCTTCACCGGCTGCAACGTGGAGATCTCCAGCTTCTCCCACACCTGCTGCGCCGAGCGCGTCGCCGTCTTCAAGGCGGTGTCCGAGGGCGCCCGGCAGGTGGTCGCCTGCGCCGTGGTGACCGACACCACGCCGCCCGTGAGCCCCTGCGGCGCCTGCCGCCAGGTGCTGCACGACTTCGGGCCAGACATGATCGTGCTGCTGGCCAACCCCGCCGGCGAGCGCAGGAAGTACCGACTCTCCGATCTCCTGCCCGACGCATTCCTGCCGGATCGGGTGCTGGAGAAGATCCACGCCCGCTTTCAGCAACAATCGGACTGAGGGTATACCCAGCACCGTGAAGATCGCGATCACCGGAAGCGCCGGCACGGGCAAGAGCACATTGGCGGCGGCGCTCGGGGAGCGTCTGGCGCTGCCGGTCGTCCCGGAAGGCATGCGCGAGTACATCGAGCGCACGGGCGTGAACATTCACGATCTGGGGCTGGAGGGACTGAAGGCGCTGGTCCTGGCGCTCTGGGAGGAGCGGCAGCCGCTGGAGGCGAGCACAGGCTTCATCGCGGACCGCTGCAGCGTGGACTTCGCCGCCTTCTGGCTCTTCTACCGCTTCGAGCACGATCCCCGAACGAGCGACCTGCAGGCGACCTTCTCAACACACGCCCGCCGCTACGACCGGGTCATCATGCTGCCCCACGGCGGCATCACGCTGGCCTCCGACGGTGTCCGCACGGCCAACACCTGGACTCAGCTACATTTTCAGGTGCTGGTCGAGGGCCTGGTTGACCGCATGATCGACCCGGCCAAAGTTCTTCGTGTTCCGGCTGAGTGTCGCTCATTGGAGTCCCGGATCTCTTGGGTGTTGCCTCGGGTTTTGGAGTGATTTTTTTGGGTTGTTGGGTCGGTTGTTGGGTCGGCGGGTCGGTTGTCGGCTCGGCGGGTCGGTTGTTGGGTCGGCGGGTCGGCGGGTCGGTTGTCGGCTCGGCGGGTCGGTTGTCGGCTCGGCGGGTTCGGCTCGGCTTGACGGATGTTTTTGGTGACGCTTCGATCGGTCTCGGCAGTCGCGGGCTCGTAGTTTGAGCGTCACGGCAAGGCGCCGTCGTTCTGCCTGTTGTGTTGTTGGACTTC
>Ga0316204_10005924_pt1 | contig 19502 bp, 19 predicted proteins | sample 6monrhotite_MG_2_FD_205661 | JGI IMG/M metagenome (GOLD analysis project Ga0316204, IMG submission 205661) | Microbial mat bacterial communities from mineral coupon in-situ incubated in ocean water Damariscotta River, Maine, United States -... | ecosystem: Environmental > Aquatic > Marine >...
CGCACCGTGCGCGCTGTGGCAACTGCTACAGCCCATCTTGCCGTCGAGGACCGGGTGCGCGTAAGGCTTCATCGCCTGGGTGCGTTGCTGTTGGTGGCAATCGAAACACACTTCGGGCTGAGTCGAAACCGTTAACACCGGATCCTCGCCGGCATGGCTTTTGTGGCAGCCCGCACAGGAAACTTCCTGCATATCATGCTCGCCGCCATGCCAGGCCGGCCCCAGATCATTTTGATGACAATCGGTGCAAAGACCGTTCTGTTCGAGAACTGACATAGCGCTGTCTGCGCCGAACGCGCTGATTGGCGGTCGCTCCTCACCGCGTCGGACGCGGCCGGCATGATCGCCGCCGGGGCCGTGACAGGACTCGCATTGCAGCTGCCCATGGCCGAAGGGAGTGCGTCCATCTTCCGGCACAGCATGCTTGCCACGAAATATCGCCAGCGTTAGCTGATCGTCATGACAGGCGAAACAGGAATCAGCGCCCTTGCGACTATAGTCCGGTTCGTCTTCGTCTGACTGCGCCATGGCAGATAGCGAGAAACCGAGCGCGCCCAGAATTACCAGGCGCGCCAGTCCCCGCAGAAATTGCGATAGCGGAATCATTCCGCCATTCAGTTGTCGTTAAACTCGCCGACGCCATGTACCTCGGCAACGTCCGCTGTTCGTCCTGGTCCATGACAAAGCGAGCAGGTTTCGACACCCGCTGAAACCAGACTGCTATCCGCCGCCTTGGTCGCCGCAAAATCGCCACCATTCTGTCGCATATGTTCCGCTGCCAGTGCGCTCTCATGACAAGCTGAACAGACGGCGGTATTCGGTGAAACAACGACATCATCCGTAACAATCGCAGGATCGTTCGCGTCAACCGTCGTACCGAGAATCTCGCCTGGCTCAACCGGATAGTAACTACCGGCCACATGGCAACCTTCGCAGTTATTCAATCTGCCGGGGTAAACCACGTCGAAATACGGATGTGCCGAGTTACGGAAACCGCAAACGCCCACGTTACCGGCGTGAATACCGTGGATCATGCTTTTCAGATCGATCGATTGATCATCGGGTCCAAGTGTATCCACGCAAGCGGTACCCGCCACGCGCTGCTTGACGTCGGTTGCGTTCGGATTGTGGCAAAGCGCACAGACTTCCGGTTTGTCGGTACGGTTGTTGCCGTGCAGCGAGAGCTGCTTGTGGCAGTCGTCGCATTTATCGATTAGCACTGCGTTACGCCGCGGTGATGCGGCTTCGCCGTCGACGCCAAAGTACTCCACCGCATTGGTAACGGCGACACGATCACCGTAGACGCCGTCGCCATCGAGATCGGCAGCCGGGTGACCTTCCAGCGCCACCGCGATCGAACCGCTAAGCCCGGCAGGCAGGCCAGCCGCTGCTACTGCAGTATAAATACCGTCGCCGTCGGTGTCCGTTCCGGCACCACCGCAGCCGGCACCCAGTGCATTAATGCCCAATGGCGTTGCATTGCTGTTGCCGCTTCCGGCGTTAGTGTAGTCGTCGGTCGTCCAGCCAATGTCAATTGCAAGGCGACTTGTGCCATTGCCACAGGTCGTAAACGCCTCGTCTGCGTCCAGGTCGTACGCTACGCCAGCAGCGTCGGTTACCGAATAATCAACCTCAATGGGCGCACCGCCTGCATCGACGTTGCGGACATCCACTATGTTGAACACGAAGTTTTCGCTGGCCGCAAGCGCGGCGATGCGATGAATGTCCTCGACGCGGACAAGGTCACCATCATCATTGGTAACGGTTCCATCAGGGCCATGGCAGTCCAGGCACTGCGTATCGTCACTAAAGACGAACCCGCCCGGGTGAACGCCATCTTCAATCGCGTACTCATTTTCGCCGTTGGTAGCATCACCGTCGTCGTAGTGACAAGTGCCGCAGGACGCACGATTCGCCACCAGTCGCCAGTTACTGGCTTCTGGCGTATCTGGGTCGCTTTCCTGGTGACAGGTCTGGCAATTTCGTATGTCCTGGGGAAACTCTATATCCGAGTAGTCATGCTCGGTGCCGCCATAGCCGATAATGATGTAGCCGTCGCGGCCGCGATGAATATTGTGGATCATGGCCTTCATGTCCACGGTAAATCCTGAATCTTCGTCCGTAGACGATGGGTTATGACAGGTCACGCAGTAGGTGACATCAGTGCGCGGTCCGCCATGAAACTCAAGCACGTCGTGACAGGCGTTGCAGGTATCGTTGTCCACGATGTTGCGCGTAAACAGCGGATCACCCCCGGTTGGCAAAAAGTCGTAGATACCATTGGAAGAAATGGGCGCCTGGCCGCGAATCTCGACGCCCAGCCGATGCGTTTTCGATTCATCAAAGGTCGGGCCACCGGGGTAGTCATCCAACTCCATCTCAAATGTGTACTGATAGCTACCGTCGCCGTTGTCGACGAAATCGCCTTTTGTTGCAGTTTCGGTCGTTGCCTGGGCATTAGCGACACCGTTGCTGGAACGCGTCACATAGCTCTGCCACTCACTCGATTCACCGCTGCTGACAGCAGCCGGGGATAGCTGTGACAGCACGAATCGAATATCGCCCGCCGGCAGTCCGGTCAGGCCCTGGGTCAGATCATTGCTCAATGTCAGCTCAACAACGGGCCGACCGCCACCCGCCGGTATGGCCACGCTATTCACCGTGATATTGATCTTCTCCGCGCTATCGACAGGGACACCGCCGGAAGAACCGGTTCCACCTGGCGGTCCTGCGGGTCCTGCCGGGCCCGGAGGACCTGCTGCACCGTCCTTGCCATTATCGCCATCGCAGGCGAATAAAAATGTTGCCGCAACCACGAGGATTGCGAGCTTTGCGGCTCTGGCCAACGCTGAATTCATACTGTGCCCCTGACGTTTCTTCTGTTTCGCAATACCCGTTGGCTGCACGCAAACGAGCTCCCTGCCGAAAACTATTTTTGGCTAGTGCCCCTTTTTACCAAACAAGGCTCCTGAGTGGCATTGCGGGTTCTACCTACCCGCATCCGGCTATCTGAATTGCCATCGTGCTCGTGTTTTACGATATTCTTATGACTTGTACGGACTTCAAAGACGCGGTGAACGACTATGACGAATCGAAACCTGAGCTTCATGACAATAAGCTGCCTGTTACTCGCGGCAAATTCTGGCAACGCCGAAGATGTTCAGGCGCTGATGGATCAGTGCAACGACTGCCATGGCGATCAGGGTATCAGCCAGTGGAGTGATGTACCGACCGTTGCCGGCTTGGCCGAGTTCGTACACGCCGATGCGCTGTATATCTATCGCGACGAAGAACGTCCCTGCACCGACTCTAAGTACCGTCAGGGTGATACCAGCAGAGCCGAAACCAATATGTGTGCGGTGGCAGCCGATTTGAGCGATGATCAGATCGATGCGCTGGCCGCGGCCTACGCTGAGCTACCGTATGTTTCTGCCAAGCAGGAATTTGACGCCGCCAAGGCGGCGGCGGGTAAAGCAATTCACGACAAGAGCTGCGATCGCTGTCATTCCAAGGCCGGTATGGATCCCGAAGACGAAGCCGGCATGCTCGGCGGCCAGCAGATGGGCTATCTGCGCAATGCATTCACCGAATATGCCGCAGAATCTCGCTACCAGCCGGAGAAAATGAAAGTAGCAATGGACACGCTATCTACAAACGACGTCGAAGCACTGCTGCATTTCTACGCCAGCCAGCAATGAGTAAATTGCTTAGCGAGCGTCATAATGTAGACGCTCTGTTTGCGTGCATTGACAGCAAGGACACGGATGCCTTTCTCGAATTTCTGACCGAGGACGGCATGTTTCGTTTCGGCTCGGCGCCCGCCATTCAAGGGCGCGCCGCGATGCGTCCTGTTTTGAACGACTTTTTTGCCAGTATCAAAAGCTCGCAACATACCGTCAGCAAGCTCGTTGCCGAAGGTAATACTCTGATCTGTGAAGGCACTGTCATGTATACACGGCATGATGGCAGGCAAGTGTTAGTTCCCTTTGTCGACGTTTTCGAATACGCCGGCAAGCTCATCGCCGAGTACAAGATCTATATTGATATCGGCCCGTTGTACGCGGACTAGTAGCAGTATGATCTCTGACGTTCTCATCGCGGGTATTGTTCGCGACATGAGTCGTCGCTACCTGAGCTTTGGCGATTCGTCCCACGATATCGCTTTGCCGCAACCCGATACCACGCGTAAGTATATGTTATATCTGCATATTCCATTTTGTGTGGTGCTATGCCCATTCTGTTCTTTTCACCGTGTCGAATTCAAGGAAACTCGTGCGCGCGAGTACTTCGCGGCCTTGCGCCAGGAAATTCGTACGGCAACAGATGCAGGCTACCGCTTCAACGAAGTCTATTTTGGCGGCGGTACGCCCACTGTGCTTCCGGACGAACTCATTACTACTCTCGCTATGATTCGCGAGCTCCATCCGATTGACTGCGTATCCATCGAGACCAATCCAGATGATATCGCCGATGCCGGACTCGCGCGCCTCAAGGAGGCTGGCGTCAATCGACTGTCGGTCGGCGTGCAAAGCTTTGACAATTCCTTGCTGAAGGAAATGCAGCGCTACGAAAAATATGGCAGTGGCGAGCAAATCAGAACACGTCTTAAGGATGTCGCCGGGATCTTTGACACCTTGAACATAGACATGATTTTCAATCTGCCACACCAGACAGACGCATCGCTGCGCGCGGATCTCGAGATTCTGACGCAGGACGTATGCGCCGACCAGGTGTCGTTCTATCCACTGATGACGACCGGCAGCACCCGCAAAGCAATGCGGCGCGATATGGGCGAGGTCGATTTCGACCGGGAAAAAACTCTCTATAAACTTATCGTGCGACACATGCTGGCCGCGGGTTATACGCGGTCCTCTGCCTGGTGCTTTTCGCGCAAGCAAAGCATGCTTGATGAGTACATCACCGAGCAGGATGAGTATCTGGGGCTCGGCAGCGGCGCTTTCAGCTTTCTTCGCGGCAGTATTTTCGCCAGCACGTTCTCGATCAACCACTACATTCGGCTGGCGAATGCCGGCAAACCTGGTATCGCCCGGCAACGCTCCTTGAGCCGCGTTGACCATATGCGCTACCACCTGCTGACCCATATGTTTTCCGGGTCGCTCAACTTGCGTGACGCCGACGCCTGCTTTGACGGTGATTTTCGTCGCGAGCTCCGCTCTGAGCTGGCAGGATTAAAATTGCTCGGCGCCGCACGACTTGACGGCGATATCCTGAGCTTGACGGAACGCGGCTACTACCTGTGGGTCATCATGATGCGCGAATTCTTCACCGGCGTTAATAATTTACGCGAGGAAATGCGGCATGACATTGCGACCGAGCTTCGGTTATCCACTATTGATGACAGGCCCAGCTAACTACAGTGTGAGAACCTATGACGAATAAATCGAACAATAAATCTTCGAAACTCTGGTCGCGCCCCGAGGCCAAATGGCGCCTGGGCATTCCGCTTGGGGCGCTGCTGGCATTCGGCCTGGGTGCGGCGGCACTTGGCACCACCAATTACGTACTGCATGCGACCAGCACAACGGAGTTCTGCTACACCTGCCACTCCCATGAAAATTTCATCAAACCCGAGTACGAGGCTTCCAGCCACTTCATGAACAATGCTGGCGTCCGCGCCGAATGCGCAGACTGCCACCTGCCGCACGACAACTGGTTCGACCTGGTGTGGACCAAGGCAGTTGTGTCGCTGGATATTATTCCGGAACTGGCAGGAAAACTGGAGACCGCCGAGAAATACGAAGCCCACCGCGCCGAAATGGCTGAATCCGTGTGGCGCGAATTCAAGGAAAACGATTCCGCATTTTGCCGCAGTTGCCACAGCATCGATGCAATGGACCTCGAAGAACAGGACCGGCAAGCGGCACGGCGCCACTCAAAAGCTGAGTCACGCGGTGAAACCTGTATCGACTGTCACTACGGTATCGTTCACGTGGAGCCGGAAAATGCCGCCGACATACTGGAGCGCATAGACGCGGAAATGAATCCGAACGGTGACGATCAGGCAAGCGATTGAGAGCGGTTCGCTCGTCGCTGATTCATGAATTGATATCCGGCGTGAGCGGCGCTGTGCTGGCGGTGTTCATGTGGGGACACATGCTACTGGTTGGCTCGATCCTGCTCGGAGAACGCGGCTTCGACTGGATGGCCCTGCAGCTGGAAAATTACTACATCGCGCAGCCTACCGTGCTTGCCATTTTCATCCTGTTTCTCGTGCACGCCGTTTTTGCGAGCCGCAAGATACCTGCAAAACTCAGGGAGCGACAACAGGTGATAGCGTTATCCAAAGACCTGCATCGTTCCTGGCAACCACACATCGACTCCCTGCTGTGGATCTGGCAGGTCCGGACCGGCATGGTAATTCTTGTGCTCGGCAGCTTTCACATCATTCTCCTGGGTGTCGACGTATTCACGCCGCTGTACGGCGACCATGCGGGCATTGAATCCTCGACAACGCTGGCGCGCGTAGGCGCGGGACTGTGGCTGCCGTACGCCGTACTGCTGCTCTGTGTTGAGTTCCACGCCAGCGTCGGACTGTATCGGCTTGCTATCAAATGGGGGGCAGGTCAGCTTTTGTCGCGGCGCACGCTGTCGCTCATAGAGTCTTTTCTGTTCTGGGCGATTCTCATACTCGGCAGTGTGACGCTGCTGGTGCTGGCCGGCGTTCTCGATCCACCCCTCGCCTTCCTTATCGGACCGGTGTCAAATTGAACGAAGGTCTGATCACTACGGATGTGCTCATTATCGGCGGCGGGCTGGCCGGTGAACGATGTGCCATTGAAGCCGCGTCCGCAGGTCTGAACGCCCTGATTCTCTCACTGGTGCCGCCGCGACGCAGCCACAGCTGTGCCGCGCAAGGAGGCATGCAGGCGGCGCTGGGCAATTGCGTGATGGCGGAAGCGGATAGCCCGATGCTGCATTTTCTGGACACGGTGCGCGGCTCGGACTGGGGCGCCGACCAGGAGGTCGCCAACATCTTTACCACGCAGGCACCGGTTGCGGTTCGCGAGCTGGCACATTTCGGCATGCCCTGGACGCGTGTTCGCGCTGGCGAGAATCACTATTTTATAAAGGGTGAGAAAGTTGCGATTAATGAGGCCGACGAAAACGACGGCTTGATCATGCATCGCGACTTTGGCGGTACGGCGAAATGGCGCGCATGCTACGCCGGCGCGGGAACGGGCCATGCTGCCCTGTATGCGCTGGACAGCGAAGTCGTACGTATGGGTATCGCGGTGCGTGATCGTGTCGAAGCGATGCGACTGATCCACGATGGCGGTCGCTGCCTTGGCGCCGTTGCCCGCTGCCTGCGCAGTGGCCGTCACTTCCCGATACTGGCGCGAGCGACTGTCGTTGCGACCGGTGGTTATGGTCGCGTTTATGGCAAGTACACAACCAACGCAACCATCAACGAGGGAAGTGGCGCCGTGCTGGCACTCAACACGGGGCTTGTACCGTTGGGCAATATGGAAGCCGTGCAGTTTCATCCAACCGCATTGGCACCCAGCGCCATCCTTATTACCGAAGGCGCTCGCGGCGATGGCGGCTATTTACTGGACAAGAACCTGCATCGATTTATGGTCGACGCCGAACCCGAAAAACAGGAACTTGCGAGCCGCGATGTTGTGTCACGTCACATGGCACAGTGCATTCGCGACGGCAATGGCGTAGACAGCGTTAATGGGCCCCATCTGTGGCTGGACCTGCGCCACCTTGGTGAAGAACATCTGCGCACCAAGCTCAGAGAGGTATTTGACATCTGCCACGATTTTGCTGGCGTTGATCCGGCAAACGGTCTCATTCCCGTACGACCGACACAGCATTACTCCATGGGCGGAATTCGCGTTAACAAAGACGGTGCGGCCTACGGCATGGCCGGGCTGTTCGCGGTCGGCGAAGCCGCCTGCTGGGATTTGCATGGCTTTAATCGCCTCGGTGGCAACAGTCTGGCCGAAACCATTGTCATGGGTCGACTGGTCGGACGACACGTCGCTACCTACGCCGCCGGAACTGAATTGCGGGCAAATACCGGCACGGCATTCGATGCGCTGGCAGCCGCTGAGGATGAGGCAAATGCCTGGCTGGCGCGCAAGGGCTCGGGCCCAAGCGTCTATGCGATCCGCGATGCGATGGGTGAAATCATGATGCACAAGGTCGGCATATTTCGGAATGCAGAGGAACTGACCGAGGCGGTCAGCGAGTTGCGGGTATTGCATGAGCAATGCGCGACCGCGGTATTGCGAACACACCAGCCCGGCATGAATCCGGAACTGACATTCGCCTTGCGACTGCAGGGCATGCTGCGGCTTGCCAGCACCATCGCCATGGGTGCGCTGGCACGCACTGAAAGTCGCGGTGCGCATTGCCGAACTGACTTTCCGGCCCGCGATGACGAACACTGGCTGAATCGAACCCTGGTTCGATGGGGACAGGATGACGCCGAGCCCACCTTCAGCTATGAGCCAGCCGGCCAGATGGTATTGCCACCAGGGCATCGCGGTTACGGGCTCGGTGAGCAGATTCCGATGCGCATGGCGATGGATTCCTATAACGCGACCGTACTGGAGCAACAAACTGCTGCCGGCCGGCCGCCCAGTGAGCAAGAATTCGGCGAGGGTTTGCCAAAGGACATTGTGCAATGAGCAGACAACTGACGTTTGAAGTATTTCGCTACAATCCGCAGGATCCGGATTCTGTGCCACATATTGATCGATTCGAACTCGAAGAATCGCCTTATATGACGCTGTACATTGCGCTCAATCGAATTCGTGAGGAACAGGAAGCAGGCCTGCAGTTCGATTTTGCATGCCGTTCGGCAATTTGTGGTTCCTGCGGTATGTTGGTAAACGGGCGTCCCTCGCTGGCCTGCCGCACGCTAACCTCACAGTTGCCGAGCACCATCAAGCTGCATCCGCTACCGGTATTTCAGCTTGTTGGCGACCTGTCGGTGGATACCGGCACGTGGTTTCGGCAGATGGCCGAGCGCACAGAGGCCTGGGTACATCAACGATTGCAGTTTGACCCCGACGCGCAGGAAGAACCAATGAGCGACGATGTCGCGCAGAAAATCTACGCCAGCGACCGCTGCATCGAGTGCGGCTGCTGCGTCGCCTCCTGCGGCGTCGCTAATATCAACAAGGACTTTTTCGCCGCCGCGGGCCTCAATCGAATCGCACGTTTCATGCTTGACCCCAGAGACGAACGTGATGAATCCGAGTGGTTCGAGGTAGTCTCCAGTGATGAAGGTGTGTTCGGCTGCATCGGTATGATGGCCTGCGAAGACGTATGCCCCAAAGAGCTGCCGCTACTCGAGATACATGCCTACCTGCGACGCCGTATGTTGGCAAACGGACTTTCGCAGCAGTCCGACAGCTAGCTAGTTTCGCGCGATCGTCTGCAGCGCGCGCAGCACATCGCGCCGACTGATCTGGCCAACCAGCCGATTGTCCTCAAGCACGGGAAAACGTCGAAAACCGGCGTCGACGAACACCTGCGCCAGATCAACGATATTCATTTTTGCATCAACCGTCTTTGTGTCGGTCGTCATGTAGTCGCGTACCGGACCACCCGCATTACCATGATAGCTGGCGCCAAGCACAACCTTCATGCAATCGAATTCCGACAACATCCCCACCAGGCTGCCTTCATCGTCGACCACCGGCGCACCGGCGATTCTTTTATCAACCAGCGTGTGTACAGCGTCGAGCACGTCTGTATCCGGTTTGAACGTGATCAGAGTGCGTGCCATATAATCTTTGACCAGACAGGACTTCGGTGTCATCAGACTTCTCCTCGCCGCTTGCGGCAGCTGCCACTGCACAGTTCGCAACGCCCGTTGTTTAGTCCACCACAGCTGCCGCTGATCGGTTTACGACCGTTCATTACGCCGATACTCATACCCGCAATGACCAGCAGCAGCAGCACAAAGCTCATCAGAAAAGTGATCAGTGCAGTGCTCACTCAGCCTCCGAAATCGTCAAGCAAAATGTTTTCGCTCGGCACGCCAAGATCATCAAGCATCTTGATCACCGAAGAGTTCATCATAGGTGGACCACATAAGTAGTACTCACAATCCTCGGGCGCCTCGTGATCTGCGAGATATTCGTCGAACAGGACACGATGTATGAATCCAGTATAGCCGCTCCAGTTGTCCTCCGGCTGCGGCTCGGACATTGCCAGGTGCCACTCAAAATTGTCGTTTTCCGCGGCAAGTCGATCGAATTCGTCTTTATAAAAGACCTCTTTCAAACTGCGAGCGCCGTACCAAAATGACATCTTGCGCTTTGTTTTGAGACGCAATAATTGGTCGAAGATATGTGCGCGCATCGGCGCCATGCCGGCACCACCGCCTATGAAGACCATTTCATTGTCTGTCTGTTTGGCGAAAAACTCGCCGTACGGCCCGGATATGGTCACCGGATCGCCCGGCTTCAGATTAAAAATCCATGACGACATGATACCCGGCGGTACCCTGTCGTCGGCCCCGGGAGGCGGCGTAGCAATACGCACGTTGAGTTTAACGACGCCCTTTTCGAGCGGATAATTGGCCATCGAATACGCTCGCGACTCCGGCTTGCGAACATCAGACTTGTAGCGCCACAGGTTATGGCGATCCCACTCATCACGAAAACGGTCATCAATATCGAAGTCCGAATAGCTGAGCTGATGCGCTGGACAGTCTATCTGGATGTATCCGCCTGCCTTGAACGCCAGCTCTTCGCCGTCCGGCAAAGCCAAAACCAGTTCCTTGATAAAGCTCGCAACATTGTTATTGGAAACAACTTTGCAGTCGATACGCCGCACGCCGAAAACTTCGTCGGGAACACGCACTCGCATATCCTGTTTGACGGTAACCTGACATGACAAACGGTAGTGCTGTGCGGCATCACGTCGATTGATGAGTGATGTTTCCGTCGCCAGGATTGCACCGCCGCCCTCCAGCACACGCACCTTGCACTGCCCGCAGGTGCCACCGCCGCCACACGCTGATGCAACAAAGAGATCTGCGTCCGCCAGACCCTGCATGAGCTTAACGCCGACTGGCAGATGCAGCTCGCGGTCATCGTTGATGACAACGTCAACTTCGCCGCTGGCAACGAGGCGCGAGCGTGCCAAGAGAATAACCAGCACCAGCACGAGAATTATTGCGGTGAAAAGCGCAACACCAAGTAAGACTTCGAGAATCAAAGCTGAATCCCCGAAAAGCCCATGAAGCCCAGCGACATCAGGCCGACGATGATGAACGTAATACCGAGACCCTGCAGTCCATCTGGCACGTCGCTGTAACGCAGCTTTTCACGAATACCGGCGAGCGCAATGAGCGCGAGCGCCCAGCCGGCACCACTGCCGACACCGTAGACAACGCTCTGACCAAAATCGTACTGACGCTCAACCATGAACAGCGTGCCACCGAGAATTGCACAGTTAACCGTGATCAATGGCAGGAAGATACCGAGTGCGTTGTACAGCGCCGGCACATAGCGATCCAGCGCCATTTCGAGGATCTGCACAAGCGCGGCAATCACGCCGATATAGCTGACCAGGCCAAGGAAGCGCAGATCAACGTCAGGCAAGCCGGCCCAGGCGAGTGCACCATCATCGAGCAAAAATGCGAAGATCAGGTAATTGACCGGCACCGTAATCGTCTGCACTGCGACCACTGCGAGCCCAAGACCGATTGCCGTTTCTACGCGTTTCGAGATCGCGAGAAATGTGCACATGCCCAGAAAGAAAGAGAGTGCCAGATTCTCGACGAAGGCCGCACGAATGAACAAATTAAAATAATCGGCCATCAGTAGATCCCGGTCCGATGGACTTCGTGAATCTGATAGTCGGCACGTTCGACCTGATCACGTTTCCAACTACGTATCGCCCAGATAAGAAGACCGATAATGAAAAACGCGCTGGGCGGCAACAGCATCATGCCGTTCGCTTCGTACCAGCCACCGTCAGAAACCAACGGCAATATTCGGTAGCCGAGCAGCGTTCCCGCGCCAAACAGTTCGCGGATAGTCGCTACCGTCAAAAGAATGGCACTGTAGCCGAGGCCGTTGCCAAGTCCATCAAGAAAACTCAGACCAACGCCGTTCTTCATTGCAAATGCCTCGGCGCGACCAAGCACGATGCAATTCGTAATGATCAGGCCAACAAAAACTGACAGCTGTTTGCTGGTTTCGAAGGCGTACGCACGCAAGATCTGGTCGGTCAGGATGACAAATGACGCGATAATCGTCATTTGCACGATGATACGAATATTGTTCGGTATGCGTTTGCGGATACTGCTGATCGCGGCGTTGGAGAGTGCAGCGACGCTGGTTAAGGCGACACACATAAGCAGGGCTGGCAGCAATGATGTGGTAACCGCCAGCGCAGAACAAATACCGAGAACCTGTAAGGTGACCGGATTGTTGTCGATAAGCGGATCGATCAATACCTTGCGAGTCTCACTCATGTGCTCTCACCTTCCTGCGATTGGATTTTCTGCAAATACGGCCCAAAGCCTTGCGGCCCGACCCAGAAGCGCACCAGTTGGCTTACACCACGACCAGTGAGCGTGGCGCCGGACAAGCCATCAATCTCGTAGCGTGAATTGCGATCCTGGGAGACGCCGCGAACTACCTCGATACGCGCTATACCGTTGTCGTCGTAAAGTTGCTTACCGATCCACTGCGCGCGCCACTCCGGCTTGTCGACCTGATCGCCAAGACCCGGGGTTTCGGCGTGACTGTAGAAGCGCAAACCGTTTACCGTATTACCGTCGGTGCCAACGGAAAGATAGCCATACATGGTCGACCACAGGCCTGAGCCATGTACCGGCAATATTATTTGCTGCAGCTGGCCGCCCTCCCTGACGAGGTACACCGGTGAGTAGACTGCACGTTGCCGAATATTCGCGATGTCTGACTCCGCAGGTATCGGGACGCTAAGCGCCGTATCCGCTGCATTCAGATCAGCCACATACTCACCGCTATCGATTTCGACCATGCGCGTCTCGATGGCCTCGAACAGCGTCTCAATGCTCACATCGGGCTGCATCAAGCCGGCAACTTCAAGGATTATGCGTTGCCGAAACTCATCCTCGTTGCGCTGCTGCACCGGCTTTAAGACAACCGCCGTCGTAGCCACCAGAATAGAGCAGACGAAACTTAGCCCGATTGCGACCAGCAATGTGTTGGCAATACTGTCACGCGAGGTATTAGCCACTGCGTCGTATCCTGCGCCGTACGTTTGCCTGCACTACGACGTAGTCGATGACCGGCGCAAAAATATTGGCAAACAGTATTGCCAACATGATGCCCTCGGGAAACGCCGGGTTAATGACGCGAATCAACCAGGTCATAAAGCCGATCAGCAAGCCGAATACCCACTTGCCGGCATTCGTCTGCGCGGCGCTAACCGGGTCAGTGGCCATGAAAACAGCGCCAAATGCGAATCCACCTACAACAACATGCCAGTGCCAGGGCACGCTCAGCATGACGTTGCTGCTGTCGGCGCTCGTAAATAAAAGTGATGGAATAATAAGCCCGGCGAATACGGCGACGATAATTCGCCATGAGGCGATGCGCGTATATATAAGCAGCGCCGCGCCGAACAGGCACGCCAGCGTCGAGGTCTCGCCAAGCGAGCCCTGCATCTGCCCGACAAAGGCATCGCTCCAGGTCAGGCCGCTGGCAAGGATGCCCGACATGCCCTCTATGGCACTGCTGCCCAGCGCGGTTGCGCCGCTAAAACCGTCCACCGGCGTCCATACGGCGTCGCCGGATATTTGTGCCGGATACGCGAAATAGAGAAAGGCCCGGCCAACCAGTGCAGGATTGAGAAAATTCTTGCCCGTGCCACCGAAGACTTCCTTACCAATCACCACGCCGAAACTGATGCCGATCGCGACTTGCCATAGCGGAATCGATGCCGGCAGGATCAGGGTATAGAGCATCGAGGTGACAAAAAAGCCTTCGTTGATCTCATGGTTGCGAACACCCGAGAACAGAATTTCCCAAAAACCGCCCGCCGCCATGGTCACCGCGTAGATCGGAAAGAAGTACAGGAAACCGTGCAGCATGCAGTCGTAAGTACTGCTGGCGTCATATCCAGCACCCAACAAGGCAAGCGCCGCGCCGCGCCAGCCCTCCACGCTGGCAAGACCGAGACTCGCCAGCGCCATATTTGCCTGATAACCGGTATTCCACATGCCCATCAAGGCACACGGCGTAACCGCAAACACCACCATGATCATGACGCGCTTCAAGTCCAGCGCATCGCGTACATGCGGTGAGCCACGGGTTACATCAGGCGGCGTATAAAAAAGCGTATCGACCATTTCGAAAAGCGCGTGGAAACGTTCGAAGCGTCCGCCCTTGCTGAATACTGGTTCGAGTCGATCCAGAAACCGCCGCAATCTGTGCATTATCCGTTTGCCTCAATGTCGTGCAGGTTTTCGCGCAGGTACGGGCCGTACTCATACTTGCCATTGCAAACAAATGTACACAGCGCGAGGTCCTCCTCATCGAGTTCAAGACAGCCCAGCGCACGGGCACTCTCGGTGTCACCGACCAGCAGCGCCTTCAGCAATGGCGTAGCTAATACGTCCAGCGGCATGACGTCTTCGAAACTGCCGATCGACACCATCGCACGGGGGCTACCATTCTGCGATGTGGTGAGCTTGTATTTTCGACCAAACAAATGCCCTGCATAGGCGCGCACGGCGGAGTACTTATCCAGGCCGGGTAGCATCCAGCCAAGGAATTCTCGCGGGCTGCCCTCGCCAAGCACCGACACCTGGTTGTGGTAACGGCCAAGGTAGGCGCCCCATCCGGAAGCACGGTGTCCGGACAGAACAGATCCGGAGACGATACGAACTTTGCCGCTTTCAAGTTCGCCGCGTAACAGATCGCTGGTGCTGGCGCCCATGCGGGTGGTGACCAGCCGAGGTTTCAACACTTTCGGGCCGCACAATGCGACAACTCTGTCTGTCCAGAGGCGGCCGCTGGCAATAAATTTGCCAATTGCAATGACGTCCTGATAGCCGAGGTGCCAAACGCTGGTGTTCTCACTCACCGGGCGCAGGAAATGAATATGTGTGCCCGGCAGGCCGGCCGGATGTGGTCCGGAGAAGGTGACCGTCTGGATTGGATCTTCAGCCGGGCACTCGATCGCAGTATCTGCTGCCGTGCAAACATAAACTGGACCATCGCCAAGTTGGGTCAGAGCTCGCAAACCCGCATCAAACGATTCTTTTTCTCGGGCAATAACAACAGCTGGATCGGCAGCCAGCGGATTGGTGTCGATGGCCGTCACGAACAGGGCTGCTGGTGATGCATCAGGCGCCGGAATACGGCTAAAGGGACGCGTTCTGAACGCGGTCCACAGCCCTGAGGCGAGTAGCCCTTCGCGCAGCTGACCGTTCGAAAAGGACCCGAAGTCCTGTTCCTCATCGCCCTCAAGTGCCACAACAACCGACTGCAAGGCACGTCGCTCGCCGCGGTTGATCGCAGTAACCACACCTGCGCCCGGGGACGTAAAGACAACGCCTTCGTTCTGCTTGTCACGAAACAGCACCTGTCCAAGGCGCACACGCTCGCCTTCGCGAACTTCCATACCTGCTTTCAGGCCGATGCAGTCAGGCCCGAGTATCGCAACCGACCGCACTTCCCTGCCGGCAGATACAACTTGCTCAGGCGCGCCGGCGAGCGGTATATCCAGGCCCTTTTTTATACGTATTTGCATGCTGCTTTGTCGCTGTCGCTGACCGTGGTCAGGCGCGTCAGGCCAATGGCCAAAAGAATTTGAACAAGATGCAGGCCGTCAACCAAAGCGACCCGAGTGTGTGTATCGCGAGCGTGGCCTCAATCGCCTTGGTCATCCCCTCGCGGTCGTCAATCCCACGCCGAATCTGTTGCGTAGCCTTGGCTGCCATGAACAGCAGGGCCAATGGTAGCAGTGGTGCGAGCATCGGCAGTGTGTCCTGAAGTGTCAGCACGACGATGACCAAAAATGCAACGAGATGAATCAACGCGTACAGGATCGCTGTGCCATTGAGCCCCAAACGAACCGCCAGCGTACGCTTGCCGGTCGCCTGATCCGCTGCCATATCGGGTACGCCGTTAATCTGCAGTATCGCAGCCACCCAGATGCTGATCGGAATAGAGAAAAGCAAGACAGTGCTATCCAGCATTGCGCCTTGCAGCCACGCTGCACCGGTGACGGGTAAAATACCGAAAGCCACGCCGACGGCCGCTTCACCGAGCCCAAGTGAACTTAGCTTGGCTGGCCCGAGCGAATAGAACACACCCAGTGCAACCCCGGCAACACCGAAGTACAGCACTGGCAAGCCCCGCAGAAGCAGCAGGAACAACCCGCACACAGCTGCAATCGCTAATAGCGTAATGCCGAGCTTGGCCATCGCGCTGACATCAAGAATTTTGTTCTGAATAAAGCGCGAGCCACCCGTATAGGGATAGATTCGCGTGTCGTTTATGCGATCCGTGCCAATTGATTCGTCACTGACATCGTTTAAGACATTGCTGCCAGCATGCACACAGACAGTTGCCAGCAGTGCAAGGAAGAAGACCAGGCCGTCGAACGCAGCGGCAGCGTAGACCCCATAGGCGGTGCCGGCGAATACCGGCAAAACCGACGCGGGGAAAAATTTCGGTCGCGTTGCATGGAACAAGCGCTTGACTAGCCGCCCGGGAGACTGACCTGCAAATTCGTCGCGATTCGGGCCGATAGCCTCGTCAGCATTTGTGGACAATAGGGTCTCCATGGTTCTTAGGCGCAAAGCGTTTCCCGTTTATATAATGAAACGCATGGCGATTGCCATACGCGCAAACCGAATGCCGCGCGCTAGATCTACGCATTGGATCGATTCCCGGCGAGATCCATGATCATACACTGGCACTTTCTTTGAACAGAGCCTGGAGCGATGACAAAAACGAATACCGAAAAAGACACTCTGCTCGCAGTTCTCGAACTGGACTGCATACCGGACATATTGGTCGATAGAGCCCTGTGGATTGCACAGAAATTCGATTTCAAAGTACATCTTGTGATGTTCGAACCGAATGCCAACGACCTGCTGGCAAGGTTTCCCGTTTCCAGCGAGGCGCAGACGCTGCAACAGGATATGGAGAGAGCGCAGACCGAGCTGGTCGAAGACCACGCAAACCGCATGCGCGACGCCGGTATTACCGTCACCACAGCTGTATTACGCCAGCGGCCGCTCGGCGAGTGGGTTTTGAACATTATTGCGGACGTAGACCCCAAACTCGTTGTCAAAGCGACGCAATTCCAGAGTGCTGCGGAACGCAGCATGCTGGTTAATTCGGACTGGCAGCTGATGCGCACATGCCCTTGCCCGCTATGGTTGGTCAAGTCTGCAAGCATGGCGGACAAGCCACTGATTGTTGCAGCTGTCGACCCAGGCAATACTCACGATAAGCCTGCAGCGCTCGATCACGAAATTGTTCGCACCGCCAAGGCTGTTGCCGAACATACGCAGGGCGATGTGCACTTAATACATACTTATGAGCGTCTGGCCGGCATTGGGGCCGCCGCCACCATGGCATTCAAGTCCGGCAAGCTGCCGATTGACGAGATAGATGCACGCATCAAGAGCGAACACAGGCAAGCGTTGGATGCACTGGCCGCGACGAACAAGATTGATTTGGATCACGCGCACCAGCTGCCGGGCAGAGCACACGAGATACTGCCGGTCTTCACCAGAAGCCAGAATGCCGGACTGGTTGTGATGGGCGCGTTGGCGCGCTGGGGATTCAAGAGAAAAATCATCGGCAGCACCGCAGAACGGGTCATCGACCATATCGCCAGCGATATTCTGATTGTTCGCCTCGGCGACCATCAACTGTACGAGTGAGGATACGCGCTAGCGCAATAACGCTATAAGCCTGAACCGTCTGCAGAATAAATGACCCAGATTTTTGTGTAACCTTCTGTGTCCCAGACACCGGTCCACTCCTTCGGAATCGTGACCGCTTCACCTGCGTTGATCACCATTACGGTACCGTCGGACGAGGTAAGAGTGACGCCGCCTTCAATGAAGTACATGAACTCGTCGACACCATAGGGCGCGTCGATTTCCAGGCGTGTTTTCCCCGACTTGTACATGCCAGACGCAAACTTCTTGTCGCTGCTGAGCAGAGACGTTACGTCGAGCGTTGTGTTTCCACCGCGAGTTTCTTCGAGTGTATCTGTCCGGGAGAAAATATCTCCGCGCATGTCTGCTTTGCTTATCTTGGCGGGCTTAAGGTGCGCCGCCTTCATATCGCCGTCTCCGGAATAAGCCGCCGTCAGGGCAAGAAGGCTAAGCGCTATGCCTGCAATTACTCTTTTCATTGTAAATCTCTCTCAGTTGGTTAAGTGCGGCAGCCGGGGCTGCGGTTAGCTGACTTTGATTTGTTCCTTGACGGCGCGCTCAGCGGCGTCAATCGCCCCATTTACATAGGCGAATGCCGAAGCGTCCGAATTGGCAATCGAGATGCGCCCAAGCTGTGCCCTGCCCCTGATATGCGGTCCGTCTTCCGGTCCCCAGCCTTCGGGGTCGCTGAGGTCGTTGTACTCGTAAGCATAACCATGTGGCCACCGATTCACAGTAATGCCGGCGATATCTCGTGCCGCATCAAAGCCGCCGGGCGCAAGCGCCCCCTGCAGCTGATTGACGATACTGGCTTCCATTTCGGCATAGGTCTTGGTGTAGAGCTGCTTGCGTCCCAGGGTGTGTTGCTCGCGCGCGGACAAGCCCTGATCCGGTGATGTCGGCACATACGTGCCATGCAGAATCGTTGGCTGGTCAGGCTTTTGGGTGAACTCATAGCCACCCATGCTGACCGGAAAGTCCATGCCGAAGGAGTGCATCAACTCAGGTTTCGGTATCGAAACACTGTTGTACCCGAGATTTTCCAACGCGCGCCAGTTACTTACCGCAACGCTGATATAAACCAGTGGCACTTTACTGGCGTAGGCAATGGCCTCGATTTGTTCTGCCGGCAGCTCGCCGCAAACAGACGGTAGCATCGCGCTATATCCCGCCCATATCGCATGCCGCGCACGCACCCGCTGCGTGACACCTTTGTTGACGTAGGTAATATCGACATTCTGCTGGTCCGACGTGTGTCGTATGTCAATGGCAGTGCTGTTCAAACGGATTCGGGTTTTGGCACCCACTACATCGAGCGCATCGTAGTCGGCCCATGCACCGACCAGGTCTTCCATAGTCGTCCCCGGTAAAGCCTCCGGAATCAGTTGCCGCACCAGCGCGCGCGCGACACCCGCATTGCCATCGGGAAAATGAAATATGTATGGCTCGTCCAGATCATGTCCTGCCGCATGCAGCTCGCCGATACCCAGACCGTGCAGTCCGGGCATACCCAGCCGATATGCTTCAAGCGCAGACAATGCGTCGTATCCGACGCCCCACAGGCCGCGTATCGTGTCGCGATACAGGTAATACACATCGTCACCCGTTGCGA
>Ga0316204_10005926_pt1 | contig 19496 bp, 23 predicted proteins | sample 6monrhotite_MG_2_FD_205661 | JGI IMG/M metagenome (GOLD analysis project Ga0316204, IMG submission 205661) | Microbial mat bacterial communities from mineral coupon in-situ incubated in ocean water Damariscotta River, Maine, United States -... | ecosystem: Environmental > Aquatic > Marine >...
ATGCTTAAAAAGCTCCCCTCGACAAAGGCACCAAAACCAGTAAAAGGCACGCCTATGGCTAGCCTAGAATAAACCATAGGAACGGGTCCAGAAAACGCTTCTCTAGAAGAATTAGACGGGTCGTCTTTTTGTGTGACTAATAACTCTCCATCAAGTAATTTAGCGTTGATCCCCACATCAAAACTAATTAAACCGTTATCAAATAACTCATAATACAAAATAAAGTCTGTCGCAGTTAACTGTACATCAGTGATCACATCAGTGTTTTCGGCATAAATTTCATCACCAAAAGTGTACTGGGAATTTAATGTAGTTTCACCAAGAGTGTCCATGATGGTTCGTTGCACTTTAATATTTGGGATCAACGGCAGCGGATGCTCAAAGGCAACATACAGATTCGTATTAGTTTGATCCTCAAAATTAAAATCAGCGTTAGTGCCATCACTTGAAAAACCACCTGAGGTTTGCATATTCCAACCTTGGGCGCCAGCGTAAAGGCCAAGCAAAGTATCAGCTTGTGAAGTGAAACTAGCCCCCAAAAAAATCACCCCTAGGGATAAAGCAGTCTTTTTCATAATTTAACCTTTGTTCAATAATTCACTTAGTTCGATTAAAGCAGCATTTGCACGAGAAATATAGTTCGCCATCACTAATGAATGATTCGCTAAAGTACCAAAACCACTGCCATTTAATATTATTGGACTCCAAAGAGACTCTTGGGTTGCTTCTAGTTCTCGAATAATTTGTTGCAGGCTAACCGTGGCGTTTTTCTTCTCGAGTACTTCGGCAAAATCCACTTCTACGGCCTTCAAAAAATGTATCAATGCCCAACTTGCGCCCCTGGCTTCATAAAAATTATCGTCTAACTGCCACCAACTGGTTTTTTCAGCCAGCCTTTTTGCCGTTGGTGTAGACTGAATAGCTTGAGCATCACCTGCTAAACTTGTATCCAGACGCTCTTGACCAACACTGGCGCTCAAACGTTGTGAAAAACTTCCTAAACGTTTCTCTAACTGTTTAAGCCAATCTCTTAAATTATCTGCCCGAGCGTAGAATTGCCCTTGTTGTTGGCTGCTATCAGATAGGCTACTTCTGTAAGCATACAAATTATCTATGCCTTCTTGGTATTTGGACTCCGCAGAGGGCAACAGCCAGCTTAAGCTATCTATATTAAATTGGGGTTGAGCTTTGGTTAGGAAAGGATTTTCCAAAGATTGGCTCTGTGAACGACTAAAGTCTTGGCGCATCGCTAGGGCCAAATCTCGGGCCATTTCTAAGGCACCAAACTCCCAGCTAGGCATATTGTCCATCATCACACTAGGTGGCAATACATCATTTGACAAATAACCTCCAGGCTTGTCTAACAAGGTCTCGCTGACTTTAATTAAACTCGTTGTAATAGTATAGCCTGCTACCACAGGCTCATTTCTCTGGCTAGCTTGCTGCTGAGCAAGGAGTTCAGGTTCAAATAATTCAGGCTCGAAGCTCCAGTACACTGACAAAATCCATAATAAGAAAATGATAAGTACAACCGTGATCAATAGCCATTTTGGGGTAAGATATTGTTTCATATTTTCTCCTAATGATGTTTATGTATTGAAGGCTGGGTGACGTTAGCCTTGATAATAATGGGCTCGCCCTCTTTGGTCAGCAAAGTGATGGCTACAGACTGCCCTTCATGTAAAGGCTGTTTCAACCCAAACAGCATGATATGCAGGCCACCGGGAGAAAACTGCACACTTTCACCGGGATGAATAACCACTTCTGACTGTTGTTGCATGCTCATCATATCATGCACCAATATATGGTTATGTATTTCTGCTTTAGTGGCGAAGTCTGTCGAAGCACCTATCAAAATTTGGCTTGTATCCGAGCGATTTTGAATAGAAAAATAAGCAGCGGTATTTGGCACACCAGGTGGCAGTAACCTGACAGTTGCGTCAGTTACTATTATTTCAGCGAAAAGCGCGCCAGATACGAAACTACTTAGTAATACAATCAATCGAAGCATAAACACCTACAGATAAAAAATATGCTTCCAATTATTCAGTAATTCTATTTAACATGCCAACCATTAAACTCAAAAGTTTGACCTAGGTCGCTGATAATATCAGTAGGCGGGAGTTTGTTTGTCTCTCACTAGAAGAAAAATCACCATGGTAAATAAAATAATCGGCCAAAACACGCTTAGCCCAGCAACAAATAAACCAATACCAGCTGCAACTACAACAAAAGTAATCGCGGCAAAAATGCTAAATGCGATAATAAAACCCACCACTACCAAGATTGCTACTAAACCTGTCACTGCAAGAATTGAGGTTATAGGCTCAAAATCATATTCGGCAAAGGAAAGATGTAAATCCAACCACTGGGTTGCAAGGTGGCCCAAGCTGTAGGTCAACACTATCGCTATCAATACAGCCAGAATGATGTTTTTAAACATACCCTACTCCTATCTGTTTGGGATCAGGACTGTGGCAGTGATGTAGGCAATAGCAGTAACCATCGGCAGCGATATTAGACAGAATACGGCTACTACACGGACTAACAATCTAGGTACGTTCCAATGTTTAGCTAAACCTGCACATACACCCGACACTTTACGATGTACTGAATCTTTATATAATCTGTTCACTTCAAAATAACGTCTCATGATTTTCTCCTCTGACTTCAAGTCTCGGCGGCTAGTGGCAATGGTTGCTTGCCACTAGCGAATTGGCCAATCAAAACTAAGCAACTTTTTTACGCAAAGCTTCTAGCTCTTGCTCAATTTGACTCTCAGCTTCAAGTTGATTGAATTGTGCATGTAAGCCTTGCGATTCATTAACTAAGTCGTAAGCGTCAACTTGTGACTCTAAATCATCAATTCGACTTTCATATTGCTCAAAGCGAATGATCGCGTCATCAATTTTGACTGAGTGAGCTCTATTTTTAACCGTCATTCGCACAGCTACTGAACGCTCTCTAACAATCAGAGATTTTTGCTTAGCTCGTGCTTCTGCTAGTTTGTCCTGTAATTTTCCCATATCGGCTTGTAATTTAGACAGCGATTCTTCTACTGCATTTTGCTCATCAGCTAAAGCGGACAATTTCTGCTGGCTGAGGTGTTTTTCACCTAACGCAGCTCTGGCCAAGTCTTCACGATCTTTTTCTACTGCTAAGATGGCCTTTGCCTGCCATGCATTGATTTGCTGCTGCAGTTTGTCTGTTTGACGTTGAATCTGTTTCTTCTCAGCTAGGTTTGTCGCCGCTACTGAGCGTAACTCAACTAAGGTTTCTTCCATTTCTTGAATAAGCAACTTAATCACTTTGGCTGGATCTTCAGCCTTATCCAAGATGGCGTTGATATTGGCTTGTACTATGTCTGACATTCTCGTAAACATACCCATTTTGATTTCTCCAATGATATTAATAGGTTTTTCTGCTGAGTTATTCCAGCACTACCAGTACTATTACAAGTGTTGTGCCAATTTAACAAAAGCATATAACAGTCTGATTTATATGGCCTTTTTAAATAATGGGAAGTCAGACTTTTTAAGCTTTTGGGTCTAACCTAACAATTTAGTCAAATCGACTAAGTTGTTAGTGAAAACCACAACTGATGTTTTGTATGCTGATGATGTCCCAACTTCAGACAAAAACCTCTCGGATGATAGAACTTCTACTGTTAAATTAAATTGGCTATAGTCCAAATTAATTCTTGTTGTTATTTTATCCTCTGCAATTATTGCAATGTTATTAAAACGTTAGCAGTATGTAACGACATACTAAACAGCAGGAACTATTGTGCTATAAAAGTGTCTTATTTTTAAAGTTCATACAGTGTGGTTAGTTTTAGAGGTTACAGATATGACCGGCAAACGTTTTTTGACTTTTCTTGTCCACAGAGGTATCCCCGCCAGTTGTTTCGCGCAACGTTTGGGATGTCACTTATCCTCCATAAAAAAGCTTCAGTCATGTGACAAAGTTCCTCGTCACTATATCAATATGTTGATAACAGAATTCGGTGTGTATTTGACTGGTCGTGATTTAGATCTGTTAACGGGTGCCTAAACATTAAGTAAATTACCGTGCCATTGTTGTGAAGACATCCAGACAGAGGGTTGGCAGACTTGCCGCAGAACGTGATCCATAAAACGGTTCGCATGAACGACTCTATAAATTGTCATATAGGAAATGACAAAGGTACAAAAATCAGGAAATTATATTGGGAGGGAGAATAAGCCTAATGGCATGTAATGGTTGCCAAGGTCATAAAAACAAAAACGGTCAATACTACAATTAGAAACCGTTTCGATAGCTGAAAATGTTGTTATATTTAGTCAGCCCTGAATTTTTGCGTAAACATTCAACGAAACTATAAATTACCGCCCCCGCCACGTAGGCAATTACTGGCGTCAACAACATGATAAATAAAGATATTTGATTAAACATAGTCAAGTCCTTATTCAGCTTGTGTGTTAGTTGCCTCTACATTTTCATTTTTAAGATCTGTGATTGTTACTTTAGCAGCGTAACTTTTTTCTTCATTAAAACTAACGTTGTTGGCTACCGTCAATATTGCCGAACTCAGATTATTTTTGATTTCTTGTTGTGCAACTTCCATCGCTTGGTTAACCATGCTGCTTACATATTTTTCTAACGAAACGTTTTCTGCTTGCGCTGTAGAAGCAAAAGCTAAAGTAGAAGTAAGTGCGATGGCAGCGATTTTAGATTTAGTAAACATGATATTTTCCTTTGGTTTAGTAAGTGATAACTGTTTTTAATTTATGTGAACAGTTATTGTTTAAGTCGCAATATCCTTTGCGATAGTTGTGCCAATCATGAATTTATTTTTATCTTATTGATTTATAAGAAATTTTATTTTTAGGCTCAGGGTTAGAGACTTGTACAGATATTATTCACGCCTAAAGTTTGGTTATTTTTACCACTGCTTTGGTCAATTTAACCAATCACCTCAGATTGAAATTGTTTAGCCTTAGACTGAGCCTCTAACAACACATCTAAAGCATCCGTTAACAACTCAACGCCCACATTTGCTTTAGTACCGTTTTGACTCAAGTATCTGCGCCAAATACGACCACCAGCTTGACCTTGAAACAAGCCCAACATATGCCTAGCGATATGCCAGGGCCTAGCACCTTGAGCAATTTGCTGCTCTACGTAAGGCAACATCGCCATCACCACTTCAGCTCGTGTTTTACTGACAGAGTTGTTTTGATAAAAACGTTGGTCGACCTCAGCTAAAATGTAAGGATTACTATAAACCTCACGACCTATCATCACGCCATCTAAATAATTAAGGTGAAGTTGCACATCATTTAGGGTCTTCACACCACCATTTAAACTAATATGTAAATCTGGAAACTGCTGTTTTAGTTGATAGACACGATCATACATCAATGGCGGCACATCGCGATTTTGTTTGGGACTTAACCCTTTTAACCAAGCTTTACGGGCATGCACAATAAAGGTATCGCAACCCGAAGCAGCCACCACTTCAATAAAGCGCGTTAAATCTTGGTACTCATCCATATCGTCGATGCCAATACGGGATTTGACGGTGACGGGAATATCAACCTCTGCCTGCATACTCTTAATACATGCAGCCACGACTTCAGGTTCAGCCATTAAACACGCGCCAAACCTGCCATTTTGTACACGATCAGATGGACAACCTACATTGATGTTCACTTCATCATAACCGTACTTTTGCGCTTGTGCAGCACAACGCGCCATATCAGTAGGATCAGAGCCACCCAGTTGCAGCGCTACAGGGTGTTCTTCTTGATTAAACGCAAGATAATCGCCTTTGCCAAATATGATCGCCCCAGTGGTGACCATTTCTGTATACAAAAGCGCGTGTTGTGAAATCTGTCTAAGGAAATATCGACAATGTTTATCTGTCCAATCCAGCATTGGCGCCACAGAAATAGTGCGGTTGATTGGTTCATTCATAGATTGCCTCGCCAATGTGAAATTTAGGACGCGCATTCTAGCTGATTCCGCTACCCAGCACTAGTGATGCTTATTTAAACAATATTCGACCTATAAATTCAGGTCATTCGGCCAACTGACTAACATAATAAATTCTGAGTAAATGCAATTGATCGTAAGTGACTTGCTCGTTGAGACTGTCGTAAACAGGTTTTAGACGCTCATGGGAGTGCTCTGTAAATGCAGCTAAAGCCGAATCAATTTGGTTTTGATTCAAAGCTGATTGCTCTAAAAGTTGTGTGGGTTGTGCAAACTTATGCCCATCTTGCACATAACGATATAGGTGATTAATGATGGTGCCGTCTTTTACCTTGAATTGTGCCGCTAAGGAGGAAATCGATTGTCCCTGTTGATAAGCGCTAACTATTTCCGCGCTGCGGCTATTGGAATTGCCACTGCTACTCATACTCACAGTTGTTTTGCTAACCGTTTGGGAATTGGGCTTTTCTTGGAGATTGTGTTGCTGGCAGTAGTCGTGAATAAGAGCAAGGAAATGCTCTCCATATTTATCTAACTTGGCTTGGCCAACGCCATGAATACGCAACAAGCTCTCTTCAGAGTGAGGGAAATAATAAGCCATTTCGTTAAGTGTGCGATCAGAGAAAATGGCATAAGGAGGCAGGTTTGCTGCATCGGCTAAACGTTTACGGTCTGCTTTTAGTATTGCAACTAATTGTTGATCACCTGAATTAGCAAGGGCCTTAGATGTATGACTACTGCTTGCAACAGGTTGCTGTAACAAGGCAAAAAATGGCACTTTACCTTTTAACACGTCACCGGCTTTTAGGGTGAGCTTTAAACCGCCAAATTGTTCTTCTTGGTTGAGCAAACCTTTTTGGATTAATTGCCGCGCCAGAGTCATCCACTGCTTTTTATTGTACTCATTGCCAATGTTGTAAGTTGAAAGCAAATTATGCTGATTTTGTAATACTTTTTCAGCACTAGAGCCACGCAATACATCGATAATATGGCTAGCACCAAAACGTTGACCGGTGCGATGCACGCAGGACAAAAATTTCTGGGCGGGCACAGTTAAATCTGACTTTTGTTTGCTTTCACCGGTGCAATTGTCACAGTTAGCGCAGTTTTCTTTAGCTGACTTTTCCCCAAAATATGCGAGTAGCGGTGTACGTCTGCAGTCTTCGGCCTCAGCCAAAGCCAACATTTGGTTTAGGTGCACATTAGCCAAACGTTTTTCTTGCTCGTTGCTCATCTGCTCGATAAAGAAACGGATTTTTCCTGTGTCACCATAACCAAATAATAATAAACAATCGGCGTCTAAACCGTCACGGCCAGCGCGGCCAATTTGTTGGTAATAGCCTTCAATATTTTTTGGCAGATCATAATGCAGTACGTAACGCACATCGGGTTTGTTAATACCCATGCCAAAAGCGATAGTCGCGACTATGATGTGCACATCATCACGAATAAAACGTTCTTGATAATCACTGCGTTTAATACTGTTCAGCCCTGCGTGATAAGGCAGCGCTGAAAACCCATCCAGTTGCAGTTTTGCGGTGAGTTCATCAACACCTTTACGGGATTGGCAATAAATAATCCCCGACTGATCTGGGTGTTGTTCGACAAACTTTTTGCATTGCTGGTAGGGGTTGTCCTTAGGAATAACACCAATAAACAAATTCGGGCGGTCAAAACTGGAAATGTACTCGCTACTGTCAGCTATGTTGAGCTGGCGTTTAATATCCTCTCGCACTCTAGGCGTAGCAGTGGCCGTTAAGGCGATACATACCGCTTGTGGGAAACACTCAATTAAACGATTAAGCTGACGATATTCGGGGCGAAAGTCATGGCCCCATTCTGAAATACAGTGCGCCTCGTCAATGGCAATACAAGCAACGTCACAATTTGCTAGTAAGTCTAAAATATTAGCTTGTAGCGCAGTTTCTGGTGCCAGAAACAGCAACTTAATTTGCTGTTGTTTGATGGCATCTAAGTTATCTTGATAATCACTGTCTGAAAGCGAACTATTTAATACACAAGCTGGAATGGCGAGTTCATTTAATTGCCTGACTTGGTCTTGCATCAGCGATATAAGCGGCGAAATAACAATGCTCAAACCATCAAAAACGCTGCCTGGTATCTGGTAACACAAAGATTTACCGCCACCCGTTGGCATAATAGCCAGGGTGTTTTTTTTGTGTAACACGTTGCTGATAATCGCTTCTTGTGACTCTCGAAACTGATCAAAGCCAAATACGCTTTTTAAAACAATGTTCGCTTGATTAATCACTGCAATTCTTCCTTGTTGATTTCAAATACCAATAAAGGGACACGTATAGGACTGAACGTAAAACGAAATAGCCAGCATATATTCAAAATGCTGGCGTTAAGTTAACTCATTAAAAGTGGCTAAAGCGGCTTCCCCTCTTCATCCAGCTCAACAATATTTCTAAACATAGGTTTCAAACTATCCATGATGGTGGCTTTATCACCCACAACAACAGTAATCATTTCATCTAGCTTAAGATGTTTGGCAGCCAACCCACTCAGTTCTTCCAAGCTCACATTTTCCAATATTTCATTCTGTTTATCCACAAAACCTTTATCCAAATTATAGGTTATGATTTCAGATAAAAAATTCAGTTTTTGTCTTGGCTGACATTCTCATAACGTGCCACGTCGTCACTAATAGCATCAGGGTTGTCTCTAAAAGTTTGATAACTGGCCAATTGGGCAACTTTGCCAGCAACACTTTTCAGGCCATAGATTAAGCCAGATACAATAAATATTTTAGAGGTGGGTGATAATACACATTTCGGATACAAAAATCTCTGCCAGACAAGTAAAAGCATGTGTCCATATATACCCAAAGCACCTAAAAATCACGGATTCAGCATGTTGAGATGGTGTGCATATAATCTTAAGGAAATAGAAATTAATAACTACTACAACTCGTACTCGGTTTTAGTTTAAACTTATGCCAGTTTTGGAGTAGTAGTGAAGTTTTATAGTATGTTTTCGACGATTTTTTCCCCATTGTTTGGTGCCATATCCTCTTTAGGTTATTTTATTAATACCCTATTTTGGTTGGTACCTATTTTAATTTGTTCATTTTTTAAGTTAATCCCTATTAAAATATGGCAAACCTTTATGTCTTATTTGCTGGATGGTTGCGCCACGTTTTGGATATCAGTCAACAGCGCCAATCAGAATTTATTTAGCCGTACTAAATTTGAAGCAACGGGACTAGATGGCTTAAGCCGAAAAGATTGGTACTTGATCATATCAAACCATCAATCTTGGGTTGATATCTTAGTGTTGCAGCGTATTTTTAATCATAAAATTCCTTTTTTAAAATTTTTCCTCAAAAAAGAACTGATCTGGGTACCCTTCCTTGGTTTGGCTTGGTGGGCATTGGACTTTCCTTTTATGCATAGGTATAGCAAAGCGTTGTTAGCCAAACATCCCCACTTAAAAGGTAAAGATTTAGAAAATACTCGTAAAGCTTGCGAAAAATTTACTTACAAACCCGTCAGTATTATGAATTTTGTAGAAGGGACGCGCTTAACCGAACACAAACGGACGCGCCAAGGGGCTCAGTTTCAACACTTACTTAAACCCAAAGCGGGTGGCATGGCTTTTGTTTTAGGGGCCATGGGAGAACAACTACATAAATTACTGGATGTGACTATTCATTATCCAGAAGGCACGCCAAGTTACTGGGAGTTTGTCTGCGGCAAGGTCAAAAAAGTACAAGTGCAAATTAAAGTGTTGTCTATCCAAGAACTGTTAAACAGTGATGCCTATGGGGCTGATTACTTTGACGACCATACACAAAGGGTCAAGTTTCAGCGTTGGCTTACAGAATTATGGGAGCAAAAAGACCAAGATTTGCAGACACTTTTGGCACAGAAGTCGAGAAATGTTTAGTGTGCGTCCAAGTTTTATTGTGTTTCCTGTGCATTTGACATTACAAATGATAAGTCTGGCTTTTTGGACAATATCCATCACGTTGCTCGGTTTCGTAAAGTTTATCTTGCCTTTCGTCGGTCTTGGCGCATGGACATTACGGTAATCTATCCGGATACACAGGGTAGCCCGATATGGCAATGTTAGGCGGGCGCCTAAAAAAGGTGATTGTTCAAGTTAATGTGCACCCTGTTACTGATGAAATTGTTGGCGATTATTTTAACGACGAAAAGTTTAAACAAGGTTTTCAGGGTTGTCTAAATTCAGTTTGGCAAAACAAAGATAAACTCATCACCCAATTAAAAGGGGCAAGTTAAGTGCAAGAAAGTCATTTCCTTACAGATCACCTGTTATCACTGTTAGAGTATTTTGGTATTCAGGCCACACCCCAAGGCTGGATATTTCAAGCTGTTGCTTTGTGCGGTATTTTACTGATCGCTTGGCTAAGTAAATGGGTAACCAAAGGTATTCTCAATAGTCGGTTAACAACACTGATCAGCAAGAGCAAAAACCAATTTGACGACGAGTTACATAAACACGGCTTTTTCAAACGTATCGGGCATATTGTTCCAGCCATTTTCATCTATTTACTCAGTCAATTACTCATTGAAAATCCGTCAATGTTAGCGTTTTTGCAAAAGTCCGCTGTCATTTATGTGATTATCTCTGCGGTAATGGCGCTCAGTGCTTTGCTGAATACCATAGAGGACACTTATAACGCGTCAAATTTAGCCAGAAAAGCGCCCGTTACTGGCTTCATCCAAGTAGCCAAATTGTTTGTGGTAATCATCGCAGCTTTATTGATCATTTCTAATTTAATGGACAAATCACCATTATTATTACTCTCTGGACTAGGCGCAGTCACAGCCATACTATTGTTATTATTCCGAGATACTATTTTAGGTTTTGTTGCCGGGATCCAAATTGCAGCAAATCGTATGGTCAATACCGGTGATTGGATAGAAATGCCCAAATATGGCGCAGATGGTGACGTATTACAGGTAGGCCTTACTACTGTCAAAGTGCAAAACTTTGATAAGACAATTTCAACTATCCCCACTTATGCGCTTATTTCTGAGCCAGTTAAAAACTGGCGAGGTATGGATGAAAGTGATGGTCGTCGCATTAAACGCTCACTTTATATCGACATTAACAGCATCCATTTTTGCGACCAAGATATGTTGAATGAATTCTCTAAAATTCGCTACATTAAGAATTATATTCAAACCAAGTTAGAGAAATTACAGCGTTTTCACAGTGAACAGCACATCGACACAGCTGATTTAATCAATAGCCGTAGACTTACCAACATTGGTACCTTGCGTGCCTACATGCAGGCCTATTTAGAAAATCATTCGGATATAAACCAAGACATGACCTTGATGGTTCGTCAAAGGCCACCTACAGAACTAGGCATTCCATTAGAAATTTATTGTTTTTCTGCGGATAAAAATTGGGTTCACTATGAAGGGATCCAAAGCGATATTTTTGACCATTTCCTAGCCATATTACCTGCATTCAAACTAAGAGCCTACCAACGCGTTAGTGATAGACCCTAAACAAAACTATGCAATAGCAATTGCATACACAAACACTGCGAATAAGGCCAAAGCTGAGGCACCAAAAAAGCCATATTCAACCTTAGACTGCATAACGTTGCCACCTTCTGGAGTGGGTAAAAAGCTCATAATAATGCTGCTAATTCCTAAAACAAAGGTGATTAATGTAAAACCAAATAAAATGGGTTCGTGCCAATTACTCATCAGTCAATTCCTATGTATTTCAAACTGTGTACATTATGCACCAAAAAACCAGAATGCCAAAAGACTAAGACATAAAAGGAAAAAGTCCAGAGACTGGCTATCTTTACAAGTGGCATAAAATCTTACTTATTAGCGATATTCACTAACTACACCTTTAATATTTACTAAATTCAATAACAAAAATATTCTATCTTATTGTTTTTTATGGTTTTTAATTTCTGGCCTAAGCTTTGCTCTAGTTAATGAGTAGACCATAATTAATCAACTAGGAGAATTTTATGCGTACAGTGATCTTTGCCGGAGTGTTAGCTTGTAGTTCACTTCCAGCTTTTGCTAACCAGTGTAACGTTGAACTCAACGGTAATATGCAATTAGAGAACAGCATTTTGACAGTCAATTTAGACAACGATACCCGCCTTACCATTGACGTAGATAAAATTTTATATGTTGATGGCGTAGCTTTGACTTTGGATACACAACAACAACGTTGGGTAAACAACTATTACGACGGGATTAACCAAGCGGCACCTCAAGCCGCAGCGATAGCGACCGATGCAGTCGCCCTGGCAAGCACCGCACTGAACGAGGTATTTACCGAGCTATTAGGCTCAGATAATACCGCGTTAGCAGATTTGTCAGACAAATTAAGCAATCTTGACCAGCAAATCCAATACAATTTTTACGCTGAAAATGGCGATATTCGTTTGCACTCTGAGTCCTTTGAAAACGGTGAATTTTTTGGTGATCAATGGGAAGACCAGTTTGAAGAAGCCGTCGAAGAATTGGTCACTGATTCCATTGGCCACTTAATGGTAGCCATAGGTACGCAACTTGTTTTTAGTGGTGGGAATATGGATGAATTCGAACAAAAAATGCAACGTTTTGGCGAACAAATGGAACAAAAAGTAGAATATCAAGCCGAGGCACTAGAAGAAAAGGCTGAGGAATTGTGTTCGACTCTAGCTCAAGTAGATCATGCTGAAACCCAATTACAACAAATTGCACAATTAGCTGAATTAGATGTTATCCAGATGCAAGACCAACATAAACGTATGTGATAACGTTTGTTCAAATGAAATTTTAAGTAACATGAATGCAGATAGCAGTGGTAGGTTGCGGTTGGTTAGGATTGCCTCTTGGCCTTAGTCTGCAAAAAAGTGGCCACAGTATTGTGGCCACAGTTCGTTCAGACGCTGGCTGTGCAAAAATACGGTCTCTAGGGATCACTTGTCTGCAGTTTGAGTTAGGTGACACACTTACAAATGAAAAATTTGTACCTATTTTCAACTCAGACTTACTCATTTTAAATATTCCTGTTGGTCGTAACAGCGCTTCATCTGAAGCATTCACCGCTAATATGCATGACCTATTAAGGCAAGCTGTCGATAGCAAAATTAAGCAAGTAATATTTGTCAGTACCACATCAGTGTTTGGCGATCAAAACGCAGTTTTTACAGAAAAAAGTGCAACTCACCCAGATACTCAATCGGGCAAAATCAATTTACTGGTTGAACAATTTGTACAAAGATATTTTGTTGCACAAGCCAGCATACTTAGACTTGCTGGACTAGTTGGTGTGGATAGGCACCCAGTAAACTATCTGGCAGGAAAAACTGAATTAGCAGCGCCAAACAGGGTAGTTAATTTAGTGCATCAAGAGGATGTTATTCAAAGCATTGAATGTATTATCAAAAACAAAATTTGGGGACATACCTTAGTATTAAGTGCCACAGAACACCCTAGCAGGCAGGATTATTATACTTGGGCGGCGCAGCAGCTCGGTGTAGCTGCTCCCAGATTCATCGAAGAATTGGGGCAACCAAGCGGCAAGTTAATCGATGCAAGTGTAAGCTTAGGTAAACTCAAAATGCATCTTAAATACCCTAGTCCCTACGATATGCCCAATTAATTTGCCGCAACCTGCACTAAAGCATCATGAACTTGTTGTTGTGCAGCAGTAACGCAGCGAGGGTCTGCTTTTTGTACACCTTTGATCATGTCTTGGCTCAAAACCACTCCATTAGGCAAAGTAATAGGATCACAACCATGGTCTTGTTCACAGATCATATCCCATTGTGGTTTGGCCTTTATATGGCAACCAAAACAGTTTCCTGCAAACTTATTAACCACTTCAAAGGCACCACGAACTTTAATTTCAGAACCTTTTTCGGATACTTCGAGCTCAAAGAACTCCCAGTCTTTAGTGACTGCATTGTAGCCTTTTTCGCGTTTTACCATCACTTCGGTTGGAACCAATTGCACCACAGATCCAACCGGATAAACTGCCCCGTTGGCAGATTTAGCTGCGTCTAATGTAGATTGTAAATCACCATTTAGATTGTCTACAAAAAAACCTCTTACCGCAGACATATCTGTTAAACATTTAAAGCTATCTTCGTTAACTTCAACTGTTTGTGCATAACTGATTTTACTCACTAAAATTGCGATTAAAACAAATGAGGTAAAGATAATTCTTTTCTTGGTGTACATAATTATTAGTCGTTTTTTGATTTTTAGTAATCAGATTAGATAACATTAGTGGCAAATATTCAATTTCCTATTTTTCATCATAACTAAATAAAATAGCGAATAATAAGTTCGACTTGTTGCCTGATTCGATTCATTTTTGCCACTATCCCAAACAAAAAAGCCAAACTGGTTAGGCTTGGCTTTATCATTATTTGATGTGACAGACGTTAACCTATAAATGCAGTACCAAAGTATTTCAATGCTACAGTGTTAATAAACACCAATAACAAAATAACTGGAATAAAAGTACCTACCGAGAAATCAACATAACGCTCAAACCAGCTATGTTTATAATTTGGAGCACCTTCATCTAGCTCTTTATTGAAATTTTCTTTCTTCCAACGGTAGATTACAAAAATACAAATCAGCAAACCATTAAGGGGTAAAATGGTGTCGTAAAACACATCTATTACCACATCGAAGAATGACTTAGATTGCCCTGCATAACTGACAAAACCAGTGAAAAAGTCCAGCATTCCGAATGATGTTGCGGCCATTAACGAGAAAATCACTAGTAGTAGCCCCATCCAACCTAGTGCCTTGCGTCGACTGAATTTTTTCTCTTCCATCAATGCGGCCACTGGCACTTCAAATATTGAAACGATGGAGGTAATAGCAGCAAAAAATACTAATAAAAAGAAAAAGCTAGCAACGACACTGGCCCCCACGTAACCAATAGTGGCTTGTAATGCCAAAAATATTTTAGGCAAAAATGTAAATATCATGCCCACAGACGAGTCGCTTAAATCGTTAGTATTGATATCGGGGTTAAAAGAGAATACCGCTGGTAGGATCAACAAGCCGGCGATAAAAGCCACAGCGGTATCTAACAAGGCAACCATTTTTGCAGAGCCGGGAACATCGGTCTTTTTATCCAGATAAGAGCCATAAGTAATCATGATCCCCATACCCAAAGACAATGAAAAGAATGCCTGAGATAAGGCACCATTGACCACAGAGGCATTAATTTTACTGAAATCAGGTATCACATAATATTTCACGCCTTCAAAGGCATTATCCAGCGTCAGCACAAAAATCACTAAAGCCACCAGCATAATAAACAAGGTAGGCATCATAAATTTAGCTGCCTTTTCAATCCCTTGTTTTACCCCACCTTGTAGGATCAAATAGATAATAGCCAAGACGCCGACCATGTAATAAAACAAGTCGTAACCATTAATAAATGAGCCAAAAGTATCTGGGTCAGCAAGCATATCCAGGTTACCGGTTACAGAATGAAACAAATAACCAAATATCCAAACAGTGATGACTAAATAGAAAACCGCAATCATGAAGGGGGTGATAATCGAAAGCCAACCTGCAACTTTCCAACCTTTATGCCCGTTTGACATTGTCGAATAAGCACCCAATGGGTCCTTACGACTATGTCTACCAACAGACATTTCAGCCAACATCACAGGTAAACATATAAAGGCCACAAAAATGGCATAAATTAATAAGAATGCACCACCACCATTTTTAGTAGCCGCAACAGGAAAACCTACCATATTACCTATACCCACAGCCGAACCAGCTGCAGCTAGAATAAAACCTAAACGTGAACCAAACTGTTCGCGAGGTGCGCTCATAACCTATCCTTTTTTATTTTTATAATTTTGCTAGATGTTACCAGCAGAGATTCAGAAAGTCTTTTATGTTGCGAATGCTTTGTTTATAAATAGTAGTAAAAAATCTTTACAGTAGATTACATTCACTCAGACTTATTTTATTAGCTGCTCTCGCTTTTTGATTAAAAAATCCCGCTCAATACTATTTGAGCTAAGACTAATAGCCCTACGGATTGATTCAATTGCTTGTTCGTATAGATTCAAACGACTTTCTAACTCACCTCGAGCCGCATGATAAGGTTGATATTGGTTGAGCTCATCACTAAGAGCTAAAACATCTGCATAGGCCTGCTTAAGTTGCCCGCCATTTGCCTTGGCGATGGCAAGGTTGAGTGCAACTACAGTGGAAGGATGCAGTTGCAACAAGCTCATGTATAACAGCTGAATTTGCACCCAATCGGTGGCATCCCAACTTTTTGCCTTAGAATGCAAGGCACTTATAGCAGCCTGGACCTGATAGAGACCACGTTGTTTATATTCCAAAGCTTGATGAATAAAATGATCCGCTTGCTGAATTTTGGCTTGATCCCATAATGTTCTATTTTGCAGCTCTAGAGGAATGTAAGGTTCGATAACTGAGCTACGAGACAAGCGCCGCGAGTCATGAAACAACATTAACGCCGCTAAACCAAATACTTCGGGATTGGGTATCAGTTTGACCATCAACAAGCTCAGTCTGATGGCTTCGTTTGCCAAATCATGTCGAGTTAAAGATTGTCCTTCATAGGCTGAGTATGATTCGTTATAAATAAGATAAATCACTTTCAACACAGATGGCAATCTACTATTGAGATGCTCAGCATGAGGGATTTCGTAGCTGATCACAGCATCCTTTATTTTCTTTTTTGCCCGAGTGATGCGCTGCCCTATGGCAGCTTCTGACGACAGATAGGCACGAGCAATTTCGCGCACATCTAAGCCACACAAAGTACGCAGCGTAAGTGCCACTTGTGCCGCTTCATTTAACGCTGGGTGGCAACAGGTGAAGATTAACCTCAGTCTTTCGTCAGGCACTTCATAGTCTGTCTCAGCAGTTGTATCACTTAGGGTATACAAAGAATCTTCTATCAACTGCAACTTATGTTGGTTCTGCTGAGAGTGCTGTTGCCGTAATTTGTCTATTAACTTACGCTTGGCTACTAAGTGCAACCAAGCGGCAGTGTTTTCTGGTACGCCTTGTTTAGGCCATTTTTTACTGGCCTGCTCACAGGCGTCTTGTAGTGCATCCTCGGCCAATTGTATGTCCCGTGAGAAATACACTAACGAAGCTAACACCTGACCGGATGCAGCGCGAAAAATTCGCGCTAGACTATCCATACTCAAGATTTGATTACTAGTTGACCCATATTATTGATCAAAAACCATCACCGGTCTGACTTCAATGGTGCCATATCGTGCACTGGGAATTTTCGCTGCCCACCCTAGCGCCTCATCAAGATCTTTACACTCTAATAAATAGTATCCACCAAGCTGTTCTTTGGTTTCAGCAAAAGGCCCATCTGTAAGTTCAGATATTCCACTTCGTACTCTCACAGACGTAGCAGTACTGACAGCTTCTAACGCATTACCACCTAATAACACGCCAGCTTCACCAGCCTGACCATCAAATACCTGATACTGAGCGATCAAGGTTTCCAAATCCACATCATCTTGGTTTTCACCCGCATAAATCAAAGCTAAAAATTGCATGTTTTTCTCCTAAATTAAATGAATAAATGTAAGAAACAATAGGTGCCTCTCACTATAACCTCGAATAAGCACGTCGTATTCAGACACAACTTAAAAAAACTTTACTATTTATATGTTTTGAATTGTAGCTTGCATATAACAACATGGTTGTCTTAGTGAAAGTATTTAGGAAAACGGCATAACAAATTTGTAATTAGGTGGAGTGTACTTTTGATCCACTAACTAAGTGTTTGATAGCGTCAATGACGAGACGTAAGGCTAAGGTTGGAGATAATGTTTGTCTAGTTTGCAAACCGCTATGGGAGTGATGTTCCACAAACCAAAAAGCAATAAGAGCAAGTTTTGGCTGCTCCTATTGCTAAACTTGGTTCCAGTTAGTCAAACCATTCTTTTTGTATTGGCATGCTGAATAACAGAGGGGCAAACTTTTGGTAATGTGCTCGATTTTGCAGACACTGAACGTTGTTTAAATAAACTGCCTTCCAAGGGTCGTTAATCAGCCATAAGGTTTCATCAACCACTGCTACCCCTTCTATTGAGGCATTGTCCATGACTTCGTAGTTTTCACATCCTTCACTGTTAGTTTGTATTTCAGCAAAAAAATCGATAGGCAAAATAACTGTTTCTTTCTGGCCAGATAAATCCACCACCCATAATGTTTCATCGTTTCTGGCGGCCGCTAGTAAAAACTCCCGACCATCAGGTGTTTGGTAATAATCCATGCCGTTTATGGGATGATTACCAGAATCAAAAACAGGTAACTTCAAAGCAAATTTTGTTACAACTGCAAATTCATCGGTTTGCCAAAATTCACTGTGCATTTGTAAAGAAAGCACTCTAGCCTGTTTATTACTATCTTTTTCTATACCTAGATACAAAGTGCGATCTTGACCAAATGCGAGGGCTTCAACACCATCATTAGGGTAATCGCCAATCTGCATATCAGCAGTAAATTGGATGGGGCGAATATGCGTCATTAACGCCGTGTTGTTTGCTTGTAACTCAAGTCTGACAAGCAGTGTTGGGTAATTTGTTGAGCCTGAGTTTAGATATTTTTGCTGGCAAGCCTCTGACATAGGTTCGGCATATGAAGCATCTTCAGTGATGATATAGAATACTCGGTCGTTTTCAGGGTCAACCGTCAATGCTTCTAGATCTGGATTATCACTGATATAAGCGGCAAAACAGCCTGTCTGCAATACTTCAGATAAAATCATTGGTAAATCAGGACCACTTAACAACGCATTTTCTTTAATTATTGTCCGTAAGCGCAGACGTTGTGAAGGGTCGGCACTACGATCACTCAAGGTCAACAACCCATCACGCCATTTAACTAAGCCCGATGTCTGCGGGTTAAGCATGACTTGCCCATCTTGTTCCATGATCCAATGACCATTGACTTGCAATTTTTGCTCTACTTGTGCCAATTCAGGGCTTTTTCCACAGCTCACTAATAAACTGCCAATCCCTATGATAAAACCCACATACGCTCTCATATACGGTCTAATCTCATTGTTATAAATCATTAATTTAGTCAATGAGTTTACCCTACTCAAAATTATGAAGAAATATAAAACTTAACCATTTGGTCATTATTTGTTTTCGCAGCAACAAGGCACTTTGAAACAACTATTCAGAACAAACATAAAATGCCGCGCTACAATATTATATTTGTATAATAGCGCTGTTTAAATACGCTCAATTTTAGAATAGGAAACTTTATGAAAGTAACGTGGTTGATTGTATTAATAAGCTGGACTATTGCAGCCACAGCTACTCCAACTAAACAAGTAGAGCTATTTATTGATGCTTACAACCAACATGATATCGAAAAAATGCTTAAAAAAACCAGTGAAGATGTGAAGTGGCTATATAACATTAATGACAAACTATTGATCGAAACAGACGGTAAGGACGCACTACGAACAGCCATGGTTGCCCACTTTAACCAACAAACTCA
>Ga0316204_10005927_pt1 | contig 19493 bp, 16 predicted proteins | sample 6monrhotite_MG_2_FD_205661 | JGI IMG/M metagenome (GOLD analysis project Ga0316204, IMG submission 205661) | Microbial mat bacterial communities from mineral coupon in-situ incubated in ocean water Damariscotta River, Maine, United States -... | ecosystem: Environmental > Aquatic > Marine >...
GGTTATCTGTCAACTTGCCGAAAACATGGGGTGAGTTCCAGTCATGCGATGGAAATGTTATTTAAGAAAAAACTACCAGATTTTATCTGATCGTTATTGAATGAAAAAGAATACGCTGAATAATTACACCTCTTATTCCATTATGATACAACCATGATAAGGCTGTTAAGAATACAATAATAAACAAAGGCACAACGTATAGGCAGCATGACAGTTAAATTATAACATTGGAAATATATAAAAGAAAAACTAATAAAATATTTACGAGACTTCATTTGTCATTATGTAGCTTCCCTCAATAGTCAGTTACAAAAAAGACATCACAAGCATAATAATCACAGTTTAAAAATGACCGTTGTCCCCTAATGGCTGTTACAAATCAGGTAGGTTTAATTAAAAGTTGCCAGGTATTTTTTATATTCAGCAATATCTTCCAGCGATTATATGACTTACTGCCTTACCAATTTATTAAGCCGCACGTCAAAAACATAGGCCATACTAAATGAAGTCACTTGTAAAACTGTCCTGAATCTTCTAATTGAAAAATATTAACTCAACAAATGCTTTTGCAGCAGCAACTTGAAACCGCGTATATATTTATAAAGAAATTTGATAAAATCAAAGGTGTGACATGAGCAAACGAAAGCACTATAAATTTGTTGTATTATCTTGGGATAACATTAACTTAATTCTTGATCAATTAGATGTTCACGTCAATTTAGTTATCAAATTATTATACAGCTATGGTATTAGAGTTTCTGAAGGTCTTAACTTGAGAGTACAAAATTTTTCTTCGCTTGTCTAAAAAGCAAGGGACAGATATGGTTTAACCATAAACTGATAATGTTCGATAAAATCAAAACCATAGTCTGTCTATTAACAATATAGCTGAATAGCTATAATTAAAAGTCTATATCAACTTTAAAAGTATCAAAAAGAATATTCCCGGCGCGCATAGTAGCCCCGCTATTGACACCATCAAAAATCTGCTTATCCGTCAGTCCTAAATTACGCAGGTTTTGCACATCATTTTCGGTAACATCATGAGCATGATCAACTGCCTTCAATACAAACAACAATAGTGCTTTTTCTTTTTCATCTAGGTTTGCGGTAGCAGGATCCGACTTTAATTGCTCAACCTGTTCCATGCTCATCTCAAACATATTGACTAACATGCCGGCATTGAATCCAATACAATAGTCGCATTTTGCTTCCTCAGAGACCAGAAAACGGATCATCGTATTCAATTTAGCCGATGGTATTTCCTGAGTATCAAAATATTTAAATTTTTCCCACTGGTTTTTAAGAATCTCTGGACTAACACTGAATAATTGTATGGGGTTTGGAACCATTTTCCAGGTAGAATAAATTTCATTATAAACATCGGCTACAGTGCCCTGGGCATTTTCCGGTGATACGGTATTTAGTAAGCTCATGGTAATTCCTTTTTTGTTGTTTAAGATTATCGTTAAGTCATATGTTTCATTCCGTTTAAATAATTTTTCTCCTTATATCATTATGTACCAATCGGTACATAATTAATCCAAAAAAATAACACGTACAGAAACTGCGAATAAATAATAGCAGTTCTGTACGGTTACAACGATTCTATTGCATGTGTAATTCTAAACCCTGCAATACTTGCTCAATCATCTGGTCATCAGCACCCGCTTTAATCAAAACACTTAAGCCATTGAGGGTATTTAAATAGATACTGGATAACATGGAGGCACTCTGCCTAGATGAGATTTCGCCCTGTTTCTGGCCTGATTCTATTAGTTTTTTAATAAACTGATGAAATTTAACAAACTGGTGATTAATTAACTGACTCAGATCAGGATATTTTTTATAACAGATTTCAGCACTATTCATCACCAGACAACCCCGGATTTCTCCATATTGCTTAACTTCCATAATAGAGGTATTCAAAATATCCGTCAGAATATGTTTGGCACTTTTATGTTGCAGCTGATCTTCTAACCAGCCGATTCGCTGCTTAACATAAAGGTCCAGACAACGTTCAAACAATGCCTGTTTGCTGCCAAAGGTCTGATAAAAACTGCTTTTGGAGATACCCATCTGTTGCAATAATTGACTCAAGGAAGCGTTGTCATATCCCTGATCCCAAAAATAGTCCATAGCAATGCTTAATACTTGCTCTTCATCAAATTCTTTTGGGCGTCCAACTTTCATAGGCTTAATTTAGTACCGACTGGTACCAAATGTCAAGTATTTAATAATAATTTTGTAAATTAATATTAATATTCACCTGTTCATTGCGTAAATTTAATGTCAGCGGGAAGCTCCAGTGACTGGAACTGTAAAAAAGCTATTGCGAAAATACCAGTTCTTCTTCAATTGCGAGAATCCCGGCTTTTGCGCAGCTACCGTCAATACTGTCCTTCTCTGATTTGCCCGGTGGCGCACCGGAGACACCAATACCACCAATCGTTGCACCATTAGCCTGTATGATTTCACCGCCACCGACCAGTAACGCCCCGGGATTATGTTGGACCTGATTAGGGATGGTGCCTTTTTGCAGTAAATCCGCCAGAACTGCGGTGGACTGGCGGAAACTATTGGCCGTCCAGGCTTTTCTAAAGGCGGTTTCCATAGTGTGTGGTCCGGCAAATTGATCCCTGAGATAAACCTGTAGATTGCCACCGCGGTCGATTACTGCCACTGCAACGGAATAACCCTGTCTTCGACATTCATTAAGAGCGCCCCAGGCAGCTTTTGAAGCCAGCTGCAACGACAGGGACTTATAGTTGTACAAAACTGTCTGGTCATTGGCATAAGCGTTACTCGTTATTATTACTAAAATTGCCATCAATATTCGTTGTAGATGCATATGATTTTCCTTGTATTCAGAAAGTGGATTAAAGTTAAAGGCAAATTTATGTTTTTTGTCCGCTTGTCATTGCAAAAATTTTAAGTCATCTAAATAACCCTTCACATCTTTGATCATTTCTTCTTCATAACCGGCAAAAAAATGATCAGCATCAGCTATGACCTTCTGCTTTGACAATGTATTATTCTCCAGAGAAGCTTTGCGTTTGGCGCTACTTTCCAACACGTGGGGCAAATCGTTTTCGCCATAGAGATCCAGTACCGGAACCTTAACACCTTCAAAAGTATCACCCTGAGTCAAACTGAGCGCAATCCAGGCATCAACGTTCTTTGGCTTGCTGGTCATAAAAACTCGACTCATACGCGAACCGTTACTATGGGAAACGATGGCAATGTACTGGCAGCCCTTACTCTTTAGAAAGGCTACAGCGAGCTGCAAACGTTCTGATGCATCCGTGAACAACTCAGGATACCGTTCATACCCGGCATTGGCAGCAAGCACCGGCATCTGAATGGAGAGTGTGCTATAGCCATAATCAACCAGCTCCTGACGTAGCGTACTGATCATACCCCAATCTGGATGAAGTCCCATACCGTGTGCGATAACCAGGCACGTTACAGCATTGTCAGCCTCTGCATAAATGCCAAGGAACTGGTGCTCGTTTTTCTGCTTCAGGTATACCGGCTCACCCACAATGATAGTGGGTGTGATTTCAGCAGCCCATCTCTGTTCCCGGGCATAGTCAGGCGCTGCAAAGCCTTCCGATATCGTACAAAAAACAGCGGCAGTCAAAAGTAAGATTAACGTGACAAAATTTACTCTATGCTTGATTATAGTCATAGTTACTCCTGCTCGTTTAATGGGCGGTAAAAAACCAATACCATGAGGAAAACTATGCAATGTAAAACGATCTATTGGAAGGTTATAGAACGTAACTCTAATAGAGCAAAAACACCTACGCGACTGTGCAAGTGCACAGTCGCGTGAATACAAAAATAAGCTAAAATTCATTCATACTTTATCCCCTGAGGCAGCATGAAGCTTTCATTCCGATATCAATTTATTCTTGCGCCATTTATTATTGTTATCCTGCTGGCCTGTCTGGTGGCCTATACTTTATTCGAGCTGAGCAGAATTAATAATGAAAATGAGGTGACCCGACAGTGGGAAATGCTGACGGACAACATTCAGGCCGTCATTGCCAGTGCTACCCGACTTAATAAGGTTATTACTGAGTTATCATCTGATCAGGCTATCCAGCAGGACGAACAGTTTTTCATATTTCTGGAGCAAGCCGGAATACTTGCAGACGGTTTTCAAAATTCGCACCTCCTCGGGCAACTGGAGCCCCAATTACGCCAGCGGATCATGGACGACCGGCATTTATTCCTGGAACCAGAGAATATCAATCCTGTCACTATCAGCCAATCGCTGAAGCGATTGCTTCCTCCTCTGGAACAGCAGTATAAAATTTTCGTCGCCCAACGACGCAGTGCTTTTATTGATAACCATCGTAAACTCATCAGCATCAGCTCAGAAATGACCACCGTTCTAGTATCCGGTTTATTACTCTGCATTGTTTTGGCAACAGGCCTGGCGTTATGGGGATTTTATGTCACACGTCAGCGACTTAAACTGCTCACCCAGCGTGCACACACCGTATGCGCCAGTGACAACTTGCCTTTATCCGCGCCGGCAACAGCCCGGGATGAACTCGATGAACTTGAAATTTGCCTTGCCAACATGACTTCGCGCCTGTTAAATACTGTTAATGTGGTGAATGTTTTACAGGGTGCCGAAGATGAACGACGACGCATTGCTATGGATATGCACGATGGTATACTGGCGGATCTGACCAGTATCAATCGCAAGCTCGACCAATTACATAGCCATACAAGCAGTCTTGAAGAGACTCAGAACTTGCGCACAGACATAGATGATATTATCTCTAACCTTCGCTGTATCATTGATGATTTACACCCGCAAGTCCTGGAAACACTGGGCTTGGAATCAGCATTACGCTCGTTCCTGGATCGCCATATTACGACTGAGGGGTTTACTAATTTTCACTTTGAATTTGCTCAGAACATTGAATACCTTTTAGCAATTGATAATAAACTCAACCTGTTTAGGATAGTCTCCGAGGCAATAAGCAATGTCATAAAACATGCTCACTGTGATCGTTTGGAAGTCTGCCTGCGCATTGTTTCACAGCAATTGATTGTTACGGTTGAGGATAATGGCTGCGGTATGCCTGAAGCTATTCAATCCACGGGGTATGGCTTTGCGAATATTACGGAGCGCGCGCACCTGTTGGGAGCAACTGTGCAATGGCGAGCAGCCCGATTTTCCAGCGGCACCTGTTTTGAGTTGATCCTGGCTCTGAAACAAAATGATGATACTCAAACCGACAACCTTAAAATTTCAGGTTAAAGAAATACTAATGACACAACTAATCATTACCGATGATAATCCACGCGATCGTACCTACCTTTCAGAAGTGTTAGCTCATTACGACCCCCTGGCAACAGCTAATGCTGAAGAAGCCCTGGCCGCCTGCCAAGGTTATTCAGAACCCTGGTTACTTACCGACATTCAAATGCCGGGTTGTAATGGCATTGAATTGGCGCGACAGGTCTGGCAAAGCTATGCCAACGCCAGGATTGTGTTCTGGTCACAACACAGTGATGAAACCTATGTACGTGCGCTTGCCAAATTAATTCCGGCAGAAACCGTGTACGGCTATATTCTAAAAAATAACCCGGCTGAAACCCTGATCCGAGCCGCCCATGCTGTTTTTGAAGAATGCCAATGCTGGATAGATCCGCACATTCGCAAAGTGCAGGCCCGAAGTCAGCATAACTTCGATACCTTAACTGATGCCGAGTATGAAGTACTTATCGATATTGCTTTAGGACTCACCGATAACACCATTGCTGAGCGACGTTATCTGTCACGTCGCGGCGTACAGAACCGCCTGCAATCCCTTTATACTAAACTCGGTGCTAATCTGGAACACCATACTAAAACGAATGAAAGCGAGTTGATAAACATTCGCAGTCGCGCCGTATCACTGGCCCTGCAACGAGGTTTGATCAATGCCTTTGAATTAAAAAAAGAAGAACAAGCACTTGCGCTCTGGCTTGAATCAAGGACAAGATAACACCCGGCTCATACACTGTGTTAATGCACAGTCACTGCATACACTAATACACATGTAAAACCTGTGTATCCGAACCTGTTTTTTTAAACACCATTCATGAACAATACTCTCCATAAGGAGTTAATAGAGAGTATGGTTATTCAAATCTGGGATTTGCCCTTGAGGTTGTTTCACTGGTTGCTTGTGTTCAGCATTATCGCAGCCTATGTTACCTCAGAACTTGACAGCTTTTGGCTGATCTGGCATGCCCATATCGGCATCTTCACTCTTACACTTATGGTATTCAGAATTGCATGGGGATTTATGGGATCATCTTATGCAATTTTCAGCAGTTTTATTCCATTGATATTCCATATGCGCGCTTATAGCTTATCGGACTGGTCAGGAGTTGGCCACAATCCTCTGGGCTCATTATCCATTATTTTGATGTTGTCGGTGATTTTAACTCAAGCGTGTTTCGGATTGTTTGCCTTAAATGACGAGATCGAGTTTCACGGCCCACTCTATGATTTGGTTAGCGCTTTCTGGTCAGAGCGTCTGACCGCCTGGCATAGACAGTTGTTTTATGGTCTGGTATTGCTGATCACTTTGCATTTAGCTGCCATTAGTTATTACACGTGGTTTAAGCGCAAAAAACTTATTATGCCCATGATAACCGGCAAAACATGGGTAGCAGATGAGACACCATTCAAGGTAGTTCGAGGTAGCAGAAAAATTCACTTGTTACTAGCCGTCTGCATGTCCGCTATGGTGTTTTGGTGTATCGAAAGTGGCGCCCTGCTACGCTGGATAACTGCCGCATTGCCTGAGGTCAAACAAACAATAACAACGCCCGTATGGTAAGTCACATGCTATTAGTTCAAATTATGTTTCACACTTTCTAACCACCTGGAGAAAATTATGCATTTTAAAACCGTGTTAGCCTTAAGTATGGTCGCAATAATCACTATCGCTGCTTCTGCTACAGAAGCCATCGCAGAAATAAAACCTGAGGATGAAATCAAATTTCGTCAGTCAGGAATGATGTTTATGCGCTGGAATATGGGAAAAATAAAACAACAGGTCGGTGCAAATCCTCAGCGCTATAATAAAGAAGAAGTGATTGCTGCAGCTAATGTCATTGCTGCCATCGCCAACTCCGGTATGGGCGCGCTATTCAGCTCAAACACCAGAACCGGCAAAGGCTGGAAAGACACCCGTCTCAAAGCTGAATATTTCAGTCAACCTGAGGAAGTTAAAAAGCAGGCTTCGGCATTCAGTCAAGAAGCCAATGAACTGGTTAAAGTCGCTAACAGTGCTGACCAAACACTAATCAAAAACCAGTTCGACAAATTGTTCAAAGCTTGCAAGAGTTGCCATAAAAAGTTTCGACGTAAGGATTAAGTAAAAACTTATAGGACTACTCTTGCAGGAGAGGTGCAGGACATGGATGTCTTTTATATTTCTTTATTATCAGCACTGGCTCCCATATCTTTTAATAATCTCTGGTATTCAGGATTTTGTCGTAATAATTGTTTCGCCGTTTCGATGAGATTATCAGCCTGTTCTTTCTCTAAGGAAAAGCTGGTGGGGATCCTGTTAAAATACATTTTTTCTTGTGGATCTTTTATATCTGAAACATCCAGCTCGATAAGATAAGGAACAATGGGATGCTCTTTTGTGGAAATGCTTTTAGACCACTGGAGCAACTGTTCCTTAATCAATGAATTGGTTTCGGTATTGTACAGATGCAGTTGCATATCCGTTACCGCAGACAAGGTATCACCTAAAGAGGGCATTTCTTTGTTCTTCCCGATATCCGTTTCCCCGGTCGTTGATGCATTGACCACTATTGCCACCATACGTTTGGGCGGCTTAATTGGGTGCAGACGCTTATAAGCCGCCTTTGCACCTCCAGAAACACTGATCGATCTTAAAATAGTGCGTAGCCCCAAATTGTCTGTGACGCCACCATCCAACAAAGTGACATAAGGTGGATTCTTCTTATCCAGATAATAATTAAGTGCATGCACTGTTTCTTTCAAACGCCCATCATCTTCTTGTATCGCTCTCTTCTCAGCATCACTCAACCACTTGGGCTTCTGATAATGACAGTCATCATGCCTTTCAATTAATATGGGTTGAAATAATACCGGTACTGCAGAGGATGCTGCTACCGCTCTGGCCACTTTAAACTCAGAGAGATCGGAACATAGAATGTCAAATTGTGTCTGGATGAAAATAAACTGGCTTCTTGAATTTAAATCGGATGCATTAATCAAAATCATAGGACCACCCGATTTTTGTATATCGGCAAACGTTTTACCACGAAAAATATACTTATCGTAGTAGTCTATGGCGGTTTCAGTTCGACTGGTTTTAGTAAAGGCGCGCGAAATAATCCTGAAAAAGTCAAATACCAGGTTGCTCAATTCCCCCTGTACATCCTCGTAGAGAAAGACATCCTTGAAGTCGTCAAAAATCTGATCACCAAATAAACCATAATAGGCCGAGGTAAAACTGCCACCAGAAACAGAACTTATGCGGTCCACCTCATCCAGAAGCCGGACTGTTTGCCCATTTTCCTGAAACTGCGTGTCCCTGAGTTCTTCGAGTAAACCGTATGACAAGGCTGCGGCTCGCGTTCCACCACCGGAAAAGGCCAAAAAGAGCATGGTATCACCGACAGGGCGCTGTTTATTAAAATTGGCAGCGGTGTAGCGTTCATCTTCTGAAGGAATTTGTGAAACCGGCATATTGTCAATTTTGCCAATAGACGTACATCCCGTTGTCAATAGAATTGAAAGTAGAACAGGAAAATAAAAATATTTATAGAATTTCAGAAAAATAGAGAGCTTAGTCAGCATCATGAGTCCTTTTAAATAATTCACCCCAACGTCATTACTCGATAAGTATATATTTTTTAACAAAGAGTTGATATATAAAGCCTGCTTTTTTGTTCTTTCAGCATGAAAGAGAACTGCTGTTGAATTAAGTTTTCAAAAACTTGACAGAGAATAACAGAATGACTCCGCTTAAGAATGCAGAAATTTTATATGACCTATTTATATGACAATTTTATTAAAATAGCTTTTCATTTAAAGGCTGTCCAAAAAGATTAAATATGATAACTAGCGCACAATTTTACTGACGAATTCTTTTTAACCTTTCTTTATGTTATTAGTTTATAATACTATATTAATTTATTAATATTTGTAGCTAATTTAATTCCCATACATATCTTCGCAAGTTGTCAACTGGTGGCTTAAATAATTTCAACTCCAATTTTTTAAACTCAATTGAAAAAGGATTTTTTATGACCTGGTCAGGTTTTGTTTCATATTTATTAATTGTTATGTTCACGATGTTCTTTATTCTCAACAGTAATGCCGATCAAAAATATGATGAACGTGAAGAGTTACTGCTTGGTGATGATGACATCACTTATCTATTAAGCGAAATGCGTAAGTTTCTGGTTAGCATTCAACAAGTCACTGAAGGCATGGAAAAGGATGATATGAGCCAGATTATCCATGCAGCTAAAGCATCCGGGACATCTTCTGTTAAAAGAGTTTCCGAAGGTTTAAAGTCCACGTTACCAATAGAATTTAAAAAAATGGGCTATGCAACTCGTAAATCATTTGATGAGCTGGCCATGGATGCTGAGCAATTTGGAGATAAGGATCATACCTTATCACAGTTAAATCAGGTTTTAACCCTCTGTACACAGTGTCATTCCAAATATAAAGTAGAATAACCGGAATTTATGGTTATCCGGCACTATGATTTCTCATAAAGAATTTTTACCGTTTTATGGTGAGTCAGGGCAACGATTAATGATACGAACAAATACACCAGGACAAACATTGTGTTTCGATAACCAAAATTACAGATGGGTAGATAGTTAGGTGAAAATAAAACAAATCGTACCTTAATATTCTATTTCTTAATGAATTAATAAGACATCCTAAACTTAAATATGCTACTCATCCGCTGGTATCTGATGATGGCCCAAACTATCCCCTGCCAGAGTCTCAGGAATCTGATCACCGGCAAGATTGATTTTAAGGAACGGCTGGCCGGAAATCACCAAATCTATCCCAAGTTTGTACCAGCCCTGATTCAGGCTGAGGGGTACAAAGCTGTCTCCTTCATGAATAGACAGGGGTTTATCCAGCAGCATTTGCTCGTTCACCGAGATACTAAGACGTCCTTTGGCTGCTATCCCCAGTTGATAAAAGCCTGGTTTGGCGACATAAAAAAAACCGTCCAGCTTCAATTGCCTGGCTTTCAACTTATTTTTACGTAACTCCCTGAGTGGCCCATTTAGCTGGCCAATCACCAGCTCATGCTCTTTTCCTTCCCGGTCATAGACTATTGCCTTTAAACCATCGCCAATTGGTTTTTCAACCATCATCGGCAGCAAACTGTCTGGCACGCCGATAGTGAGGCTGACAGGCTCACTGCGAACTGTTGTTCCGTCCTGGAATGAAGCTCTGACAAAGAATGATACTGGACCTATGCCAAATTTTCGCGCTGGCAAGCGAATTCTCCAGTGTGAATCCTTTACCGTTGCCGAGACGAGCTTGCGATAACCGTGCATGATCTCGACCCTTTTTGCCCCCGGGGCTACTCCGGTGATTTCAATTGTATCCTCATAGGTAAACACTCGATTGACGTGGTCAATGTTGTCAACCTCGACTTGGCGATGACCGTTAAACACTCGTGCTATAAAGCTTCTTGACGAACGAGTTTCGATATCACTATTTTCTATGGTGACCAGTCGAATGTCGTGACTGCCATCCTCTACTGTTCTCGTGTCCCATGAAAAAGATTCATTGACAGGCACATCAAACAGATACTGACCATCGACCCAAAATTCAACCCTGCTAACGGCTTTTTCTGGTGCGGGCTGGACATCCGCTGCAATAGTCACAATACCTGACCAGGGGTGCATCAGTTGCGGTGATTTCAACTGGATGTCGGCGAAAGCGGCAAAGGGTCGAGCCAGAGGATCTCCGACAATAACAAGTTGATATGGCACCCGGACACTTTGATAAAACGACTCAGCAAGGGAACAACCATCGGCATACCAGGCGTGAATCAACGGCACCGGGAATTTTTCCTGAAAAGCGAAAGGTTCTGTCACGGCGCCGCTGGATCCGGCGGCACCATGACGAAGAAACTCGGTCAGTTTAGTCTGCTTAGCTTTGTTGAAATGCCCGCCATAACTTGTGAGGGACTCTGCAATTGCACCTGGCAGTAGCCGACTATTGGTCTTGTCCCATTTGAATCTATCGAACCCAACCACTGCGCCAATCACATCCGCTTTAGCGATAGGAAGTATGCCATTTTGATCGCCATTTCCTTTGAACAGTACTTCTCCTTTGCGCTCGCGCCTGGCAAGCTCGGACAGGGTAACCGGAAACAGTGGTTGTCTGGTACTTGAGCGAATATTTGAATTTTCAAGCAGATAAACTGTGCCATCCGGATTGGAAGCGTCACTTAATGCCGCCGCCGTGAGATAATTCTTGATTTCTAAAAAGCTGTTACCACGGGGCCCCGTATAAGCCAGCATCGTTGATAAATAATACTGATCCAGGGCATCATCAGGCTCCCATAAATCCAGATCTGAATTTGACCAGACATAATGATTTCGAAACCCGTTGGTGCTTAGGAATGGGCCGTAAGCATTTTCCATCCGTTCCAATAAGCTCTGGAATTCCGGGACCGAGTTCAGCGAATTAAAATACCTGTCCCTCTCAGTCTGAAGACTATTCGTCCAACCGTAATCAACAGCCACCGTCAGGCTTTCAATCACCTTGTTCCATTCGCCTGCTGCAGCCTGGCTACGGGCTAAATTGTACCAATTCAAGGGATCTTCAGGATAGCTGTCAAGAATCTTTTGGTAGCTTTGAATTGCCACTTCTGAATCCTTGCGATGTAAAGATATCCGAGCCTCCCGTCTCAGTCGCTTGAGTTCTTTTTTCTCCAGGCGGGGAAAAGAAACCGGATGCTTATTTTTTGCTTTTATCCTCGGGCCGGCAAAATCTCTGAAATAAAAGTTCTCCCCCAGGTATCCAATATCTCTCGCCTCAACTCGTCGGGCAAAATAAGTCAGCGATGTAAGTGAGGCGATTGTGCCCTGGTATTTGCTCTGCTTGCTCTGCTTGATCTTTTTGGCCCTGAGGTCAGAAGTAAAATTCACGGCGTAAGGAAAATCACCCGAATAGGCAATGACATCAATCTCTTCTTCGAGTTTATGGGAACGAATAAAGTCGCGTATAGGAAGCCATATTTTTTTCCGAAAATCCTCAATTGAAATAGTGTCCATAGAAGACACTCCTTCCAGCCAAAGGATATGGTTTTCCGGGACACCTCGCAAGTGCACATATTCGTTGGCAATTCGCATGGAAAGCAGGGAGCGAGCATTGACCACCACCAGAGTTGTTTCAGGACTGCCGCCAGCCATAGCATAAAAAGGCAATATCAATGAGCTGGCCAGCCCATAAAGTGTTGCCCGGAAAATAAGGATACCAATATACACTAAACGAAATGTGCTTTTCTGATTCATATAATTATTGACTAAATCGTGCATAAGGAGTTCATGGATATATAGACGTAACCACTTTACCAGCATCAGTACAGCTGATATTTTTTCATGATGAAACTATTAGCTTGAAAATACAATAACCCATTGGCAAAGAACATCCACAATCAAGCAATTAAATTAGTCTCGATTGCTCCCCCATATGTCGTCAATATTCCTCTTTGCTGTAAAATTTACAAACCAGAAAACGTTTACTATCCTAAATATAATAGCCAAGAGAAAATAGTTACGAGATTACCTATGTGTTAGTCAGGAATTGTTTTATTGATTGGCCACATAAAAATAGTCGCCACAATATAATCCAATATTTCCCAACACATGCTGGATTATGAATTTGAGTCTGATCCAAAAACCTATTCCAGTCATGAAATAGCACATACCATCCATCTTTTGAGGACCATAGTCCTTTCCCTGATGTCGGGGCATTTATGGATGGACACTCACTGTTTAGAACATGGAAATAACTCAATGACGGGACCAGGAAGATTAATCAACATAATTTCACTGCTGTTTATGGCGGCACTGTTATCGTTCGCAGTTTATGCGCAGGATAGTGATGATTTTGTTCTTCAGCTGACAATCGAAGGTAGCATTGGGCCTGCAACCGATGACTATCTTGCACGAGCATTAAATCTAGCCACTTTGCAACAGGCCGAATTGGTGGTGATCCGCATGGATACGCCCGGAGGGCTTGACACTTCGATGCGGAATATCATCAAGAGCATTACTAATTCTGCGGTTCCGATCGCAAGCTATGTTGCACCCAGCGGCTCAAGAGCTGCCAGCGCCGGTACTTATATCCTTTACGCAAGCCATATTGCTGCCATGGCTCCCGGTACGAACCTGGGGGCTGCCACTCCGGTTCAAATTGGCGGCTTATCACCAACTGATATCAAAGACCAGCAGCAACAGCAGGACAAGGAGCAGAATAATGATATAGGCGAGGACAAACAGCCAAAGCCAGACGGCAAAATAACAAAAGATTTCACCAAGCTTAAAGCTGTCAATGATGCAGCTGCTTACATACGTGGTCTGGCTCAACTGCGCGGACGCAATCAGGAATGGGCTGAAAAGGCGGTAAGGGAGGCAGCCAGTCTGCCGGCAAGTGAAGCGTTAAAACTGAATGTTATCGATATCATTGCCGACGATATCCCTGATCTATTGGCAAAAATTGATGGCCGGGAAGTGCAATTAAAAAGTCGAAAACGCAAGCTGGAAACTACCGGATTACCAATTCGTGAGCTCAATCCGGACTGGCGCAGCCGTTTCCTCAGTGTGATTACTAATCCGAATATTGCCTACATTTTATTGCTGATAGGCATTTATGGACTGATTTTCGAATTTTCCAACCCTGGCATCATTGTGCCGGGCACAGTGGGTGCCATTGCTTTGCTGCTGGCATTGTATGCATTCCAGCTGTTGCCCGTAAACTACGCCGGTATGGGGCTTTTAGCGCTTGGTCTTGCGTTAATGGTCGGCGAAGCGTTTCAGCCCAGCTTTGGTATCCTCGGCATTGGCGGTATCGTGGCTTTTGTTTTTGGTTCAGTGATCCTTATAGATACTGATGCGCCAGGATTCGGTATCGATATCTCTGTGATCGCAACCTTCGCACTTACCAGTGTGCTGGTGTTTATCTTTGTCATTGGTATGGCAATCAAGGCCCGTCATCGACCGGTGGTCAGTGGCATGGAAGAACTGCTAGGGTGCGAGGCTACCGTGATAGATGATTTTGAACATCAGGGCAGGGTTTCCATTCACAGTGAAATCTGGAACGCCTTTAGCAACCAACCATTGCGTAAAGATCAACTGGTCAAGGTGACTTCGATCAAAGGTTTAACCCTTGAGGTCGAAGCCTTTGACTTTTCAAAACAGGAGCAAGAATGATGATCCCTTTTACCCCTTATGCCCCATATATTGCTATAGCACTCGGATTACTTTTTCTCGCCAGCATGTTCCGCATTCTACGTGAATATGAACGAGGTGTTATTTTTCTGTTGGGCCGTTTCTGGAAAGTCAAAGGCCCGGGATTCATTATAGTCATCCCGCTCATTCAGCAAATGGTCAAGGTCGACCTGCGCACTATTGTTATGGACGTTCCCAGCCAGGATGTGATCTCCCGTGACAATGTCTCAGTACATGTGAATGCCGTAGTGTATTTCCGCGTCATTGAACCGGATAAAGCCATTATCCAGGTAGAAAACTTTTTTGAAGCCACCAGCCAACTTGCCCAGACAACCTTACGTTCGGTACTGGGTCAACATGAACTGGATGAAATGCTGGCCGAACGTGAGCGCCTCAATACCGACATTCAACATGATCTTGATCAGCAAACCGATGCCTGGGGCATTAAAGTCAGCAATGTCGAGATCAAGCATGTCGATCTGGATGAAAGTATGGTACGTGCCATTGCCAAGCAGGCTGAAGCAGAGCGTACCAGGCGTGCCAAGGTTATTCATGCAGAGGGTGAAATGCAGGCGGCTGATAAACTGCTACAAGCCGCTCAAAAACTTGCACAGCAACCCCAGGCATTGCAATTACGTTACTTGCAGACACTGACAGAAATTGCTGGTGAGCGTTCTAATACTATTATTTTTCCGTTACCGATGGACCTGGTTGATACTCTGATTAATAAAGGCAAGCCGTCATGATAGTAACCGAAACTAATCTTCTCCGGTTTTATCATTAGAGTCCTGATCCGACTGGCCAAATTCGCGACGTAATGTAGCCAATTCTTGCAAACGTAATTGCACTCTGGCGTTGATACTGCCCTCTGGATATTGTCCCTCTTCATTCAATCGGCCAGCGTTGACACCGGTTAGTAATTCAATGGCCTCATCCACTGTGCTGATCGGATAAATATTAAACGTTCCGGCCTTTGCAGCAGCGACCACATCGGAGCGCAGCATTAAATGCTTGACGTTTGATTCTGGTATAACCACTCCCTGTTTACCCGTGATTCCTTTTAACATGCATATGTCAAAAAAACCTTCGATCTTTTCGTTGACACCACCAATGGGCTGTACCTGACCATGCTGGTTTACCGAACCCGTAACGGCCAGCCATTGCCTAATGGGTGCGTCTGCCAGGGCACTTAATAGTGCGCACAACTCACCAACCGAGGCGCTATCACCCTCCACTCCGCCATACGACTGTTCGAATACTAAACTGGCTGAAAGAGATAGCGGTTGATTTTTGGCATATCGTTCGCCCAAAAATGACGACACAATGAGTACACCTTTGGAATGAATTGCTCCACCCAATTTGACTTCGCGTTCAATATCAACCAGTTCACCATGTCCTAATCGAGCGGTAGCAGTAATGCGTGATGGTTGACCAAAGGAGAAATTACCAAGATCCAAAACTGACAATCCGTTGACCTGAGCAACTTTTTCACCATCGGTATCAATCAGGATAGTGCCTCGTTTGATCGCTTCATAGACCCGTTTTCTTAATCTTTCGGCACGTCGAATTTGACTGTCAATGGCTTGTTGCACATGTTTTCTTTCAACCACTTGACATTCCGACTTACCAGCCCAATGATCCGCTTCGCACATGATATTGGTAACACTCAACAAATGATTGGAGAGTTTTTCGGCGTCATTGGCTAAACGTGCACTGTATTCGATAATTTTTGCGACTGCTTCCCGGGCAAAGGGTAACAGGTTTTTACGACGCACAATAGTGGCGATCATCTGGGCATAAATTGCCTGATTTTCATCCGTGTGCTCCATGCTGTCTTCAAAATCTGCCGCCACTTTGAACAATTCCGGGAATTCCGGATCATACTCAAGCAACAGATAAAACAATAGTCGATCACCCAACAAAACCAACTTGATATCTAGTGGAATCGGTTCGGGTTCTAATGATACGGTGCTGATGACACTCATCATTTGACCCAGTGACTGAATTCTTATTTCATGGTTGGACAATGCCCTCTTCAACCCATCCCAGGCAAAGGGTTTGGTTAGCAATTTGACAATATCTAAAATCAGAAAACCACCATTGGCACAATGTAAGGCCCCTGGTTTTATCAAGCTGAAATCGGTAATCAGAGTGCCCATCTGGGCAATGTGTTCGACTCGTCCAACCAGCTTGTCCAGAGTTGGGGTGTCCTCATAAATTACCGGCAGACCTTTTTGTTCACTATTATCGACCAACAGGTTAATTTTGTAAGGGGCAAAGATTTCCATATGCAAGGTCGCGCTATCTTCACCAGCAGCCTTGGTACCAACATTAATAAAATCATTAGTATGATCAATGACATTTTTCTTCAAGGTATCGAGATAATCACAAACCGCAGGCCATTGCTGATATTTTCTTTTCAGATCATCAATCAGTATGCCGACGGCAGACATGGCTACTTCACGATTAAGTTCCCGAATCTTCTGCTTGGCATCACGTTTCCACTGATGGAACTGACGAATAATGTGTTCCAGTTTTTCCTGCAAAACCGAAACAATCTCCTGAATTTTATTCAATTCTTCATCAGGAAGTTTTAAATACTCTTCAGGTGTGACCAGCTTGCCATTTTTCAACGGCTGAAATGAAAAACCCTGTGGCGTTCTTACCAGACGAATATCATGCGCCTCAGCCTCCTGGGAAAGTTCTTTCAAAGCCTGCTCACGACGTTCCTCCACATCCGATTCAATCTCTTCATTGCGAATGCGATATTGATCAGATTCAAAGGTTGACGGCATAACACTTAACAAATCTTCAACTAATTCGTTGATATCATCGCGGAAAACTTTTCCATCGCCAGCCGGCAGCCTGAGCACTTTTGGCTTTTGCGGCTGATCAAAGTTATTGACATAACACCAGTCGTCCGGCGGATTATTATCTGCTGCTTGCTGCTCCAGATACTCCCGTGTGGTCGACGACTTACCCATACCAGATGGGCCCATGACAAAAATGTTATAGCCTTCATGCCGTATTCCGACACCAAAGCGCAGTGCTTCCAAAGCTCGATCTTGTCCAGCAATCTCTTTTAGCTCTTTGAGATCATCCGTAGTCTCAAAATCAAGACTGGAAAAGTTACAGGTTTTATATAAACTGTTAGCTTCAAGTGCTTTCATTATTTGTTTCTTGTTTTATTTTGATGTCTTTTTACTTAATTGTAACAGCTAAAACGACAGAATCCACATTCGGCGAAAACATTAGAATTCACTCTATTATGCTATACTTAAATTGTAATAAAAACAGACTTGGCCAATTCACTATAGATACCAGGAAGCTGAGGAAATGAACTGCATGTCCACAACTTAGGAGGAGTATATTATGGGACCCGAACTGACCGATAGACAAGTTGCAGAATTCCGCCAACAACTAAAGGATCGTTTTTACGCATTACGTAAAGAAATCCGACAGGAAATGCTTGATTCAGATGATCAACACTTTATCGATCTGGCTGGCCGTGTACACGACCTGGAAGAGGAATCAGTAGCCGCCTTGCTGGTTGATCTCAACCTTGCCAATATCGACCGGCATATTCAGGAAATCACGGATATAGATAAGGCATTGATCCGCATTGCTGAAAATAACTATGGCGTCTGTATCGATTGCGATGTAGCAATAGAGACTAAACGACTGAACGCGAATCTAACGGCCAAACGTTGTCTCAGATGCCAGGATAAGCATGAAAAAACTTTTGTCCAGCCGGGTCATGCCAGTATCTAAACCAGGTTATTAGAATGCCTTTAAAAAAGACACCGGGGTAATAACTGATCTTATTACCCCAAGAAATCCTTCCCTGGACTCAAAAACCTCAATAAGAATCATCTTTAACCTTCATCAGTTTGTATCTTTGGCTTAGATTTTATAAATACCTCACCCCAGTTTATCTTTGCGGTCAGTTTCATCAGCACAGCCAGCGTAATAATCGAACCGATAGTCACAGTAAGCCCTGTCATACCCTCAAGAAAGAAGCTATACGAGAATAATACCAGATATAAAAATTGTCCTGTCATCGCCCATTTCCAGGGGAAACGATGATCCAGAGCGTTAGAAAGATAAAACGTCACCAGTCCTAATGATACTCCCGCCGACAACAGGAACGCCAAATGCACATTAATCAAATCAATAAGATAAGCAAATAACAGATGGAAGGCGAAAAATCCCGCGGTTACGAACAGGTAATGCATGGGGTGTATTTCTACCCTGCGTAACACGCCCAAAGCGGTCACTAACACAAAGAAAAACAATAAACACACTGGCGCAAAAAAACTCATACGTGCCGATAAAGGCCCAGGATTAACCAGTTCCGGCATTACCACACCTACTCCCTGACTGGTCAGTAAATCATCGGCCTGCCAAGTAAGCAGTGTGCCATTTTCTAAAACCTCTGTCATCATAGGCGACAGACTGGTTTGGGAGAAATCGACATCCTGAAAATTGGTATAGACTTGCATAAATAAATTCTTTACCCGAGCTTGCTTGCCCACTAATTGATAGCTCCACTCATCCAGTCCCCGGGTGCGATAGCTAACCCGTAGCGAGCGTTGCTCACCAGGATTCAGTTCGATGATTTCGCGTATTCCCTGTGCGCTATCCAATTGTACTTCGTGCAGTTCTTCATCCAACCAGACACTGAATTTATCGTAGGTCGCGCTGGAAGACGGTAGCATAAAATTCAAGTGCACTTTTTGCACCACGGGATCTTCGTTCTTAATTCGATAGGTGGCATCAAAATCGACGGTAAAGGTCGAGTACCAAAGCAATCCTTTGCGACGATGCTGTAAGTTCAAGTCTGCTTTAATTGAATTGGCCACTGGTAGAATGTGGCGCACCCGTTTACTACCCGGAACCTTCACATAGAATTGTGGCGCTTGCTGTAACACCGGCCCACCCCATAGATTGCGCACTTGATAGTGCAAACTGGATCCCAGGCCAGCTGA
>Ga0316204_10005928_pt1 | contig 19490 bp, 17 predicted proteins | sample 6monrhotite_MG_2_FD_205661 | JGI IMG/M metagenome (GOLD analysis project Ga0316204, IMG submission 205661) | Microbial mat bacterial communities from mineral coupon in-situ incubated in ocean water Damariscotta River, Maine, United States -... | ecosystem: Environmental > Aquatic > Marine >...
TCAGCCCCATGAGCTTAGGCGTACTAAGTGATTGGGGTGAGTGAGAGCAGCCAACAACGCTGCAACTTCAAGGGAGACGGGTATATCTCTCGTTCATAAGGATTAAAGGAAAGATAAACGCTTATACCCACATGACCTCAAAATTCAGCTTCAGAGACGACTAAAGCATCAGTGTTTTATTTTCTCCAATGGGATTTAGTGTAACTATGTAACTATGTAACTATGTAACTATGTAACTGATTTACGTTGTTTAGCTTTCTAATTTTGAGATGGTTTGGGTATAAAACTGTGGTATTTTTACGGCCGGATTTTTAAGGGTAGGGGTTTATAAATAGTGCAGTTGTGGCTTCAAGATGATTTATTGTCCAGAAAAGTGCTGGTCCAAAGAGCATTGATTTTTTCTGCAGTGACTTTGTTCGTTTTATTTTTGTTTCAACCTTTTGGTACCTATAACGATCTTATTTCCTATCTGTTTTATGTTCTTAGTTAATCGCCATTCAGTCATTATCTCGCCACCACAGCAGATTGATCTTGTGCAATCTCAAACTGAAGACAATCAATCACCTCAAGTTAAGCTAATAACCTTAACCGGTGATAATAAAGACGATAATGTGCAAGTTGCCTTGTCGAATTTATTGTTTATCAAATCCGCGGATAACTACTGTGAGCTCGCTTTACTTGACGGTGTTGGTTGTAGCCGTAAATTATTACGCTGTTCGTTAATCAACCTTTTAAAACAGCTACCTAACGATTCACAAGTGTATCGTTGCCACCGCTCTTATGCAGTGAATGTATTATTAGTTAATTCTTGGCAGGGTAACGCTGCTGGTTTGCAATTATCCATGCAGGCAGGTGATGTTGTGGTTCCCGTTTCCCGTTCTTATGTAGATGCCATAAAACAGGCTTTGTCATTAGTCCCTAAAGCTTGTTAATCTCCCCAACTTTTTGTCATTAGCCCCTTAAAACCTAGGGTTTATCCCTAACTTATCGCCCTTTTGAATTGTGCTGTCATGCTTTGTGTGAATTTTAAATTTCACATTAAGCAGGTAACTATGTTTGAATTATTTTTAGTGATGCTGGCACTGACATCACCCATCCTAATTATTATCTTTGTGCGTAATTATTTTAAATACAAATCAGAGGTCAATCAGAAGATATTAGCGCTGCAAAAAGACAGTGATACTGAAGCTGTGATAACCATGCAACAGAAGGTAGACGGGTTAGTTGCAAGGGTTATAGCGCTTGAAAAAATTGTGACTGATAGCAAGTTTGATTTGGGACAGGAAATCAATCAATTGTGATTTAAATCTGCAGGAGATAGAAAAAAACGGCTCTAAATGAGCCGTTTGTATTGATCCCTAGGTTTATGCTTTTTGCCATTCAGGCAAATTATTTTCAAAGGCAGTAATCTTATCGTTTAGCTCTAGCGTTTGACCAATAGCATCCAATCCTTTTAGTAGATTGGTTTTATGCTGCTCTGCAATATCAAACCCAAAAGTTAAGTCGTTAACCTTAACTGTTTGATCTTGCAAATTAATAGTGATTTGCGCAGCAGCATCTTTTTCAACTACCGCGAACAATTGATCCATTTGTTCGCTTGTAAGTTGCACAGGTAATAATTGGTTGTTGATACAGTTGCCGTAAAAAATGTCGGCAAAACTGGTGCCAATGACCACTTTAAAACCATAGTCGTCGAGTGACCAAGGCGCATGTTCACGACTTGAGCCACAGCCAAAGTTTTCCCGGGTCAGTAAAACGCTGGCTCCTTGATGTTCTACTTTGTTAAATACAAAGTCTGGATTAGGTACTTGTTCATGTTGATCCAGATAACGCCAATCGTGGAACAAGTGTTTGCCGTAGCCACTTTTCGTCACGGCAGTTAAGAATTGCTTAGGGATAATTTGGTCAGTATCCACATTGGCTTGATTTAAAGGCATCGCAGTACCTGTATGGATATTAATTCCTGCTGTTGTCATGATGATTTCGATCCTTATTGCCAATGGCTTATTGATAATCGCGCACATCGGCGAAGTGACCAGCCAATGCGGCTGCCGCTGCCATCGCAGGGCTAACTAAATGAGTGCGGGCACCGCGGCCTTGACGGCCTTCAAAGTTACGGTTGCTGGTGGAGGCACAGCGGTCGCCTTGTGTGAGGATGTCGTCGTTCATGCCTAAACACATGGAACAACCCGGTAAACGCCACTCAAAACCGGCCTCGATAAATATTTTATCTAGCTGTTCTGCTTCAGCTTGGGCTTTTACTGAAACTGAACCGGGAACAACAATAGCGGTGACGCCCGGTGCGACTTTGCCGTGTTTGGCAATAGCGGCTGCGGCGCGCATATCTTCAATACGGCCATTGGTACATGAACCAATAAATACATTGTTGACGCTTAAGTCTGCTAATTTTTGGCCGGGTGTTAAGTCCATATATTTAAGCGCTTTGTTGGCCGAGTCTTTATCAATGGGATCTGAAAAATCGCTCGGTGCAGGCACAGGTTGATTCACACCTATCACTTGACCAGGGTTTGTGCCCCAGGTCACTTGTGGGGTGATGTCAGCGGCGTTTAATTCAATAACGGTATCAAAAGACGCATCTTTATCAGATACCAAGTTAGCCCAGTAAGCCATTGCTTGGGTCCAATGTTCGCCTTTAGGTGCGTATTCGCGGCCTTCAAGGTAATCCAAAGTGGTTTGATCTGGTGCGACTAAACCGGCTTTAGCACCAGCTTCGATGCTCATGTTGCATACTGTCATACGCTCTTCCATTGATAGCGCTGAAATAGCTTCACCACAATATTCAATGACATGACCTGTTGCGCCAGCATGACCAATTTTACCTATGATAGCCAAGATGATGTCTTTGGCCGTAATGCCAATAGGCAAGTTACCGTTAACTTGTACTTGCATACTTTTGGCTTTGCTTTGTTTCAGAGTTTGGGTCGCAAATACATGCTCTACCTGAGACGTACCAATTCCAAAAGCTAACGCGCCAAAGGCACCATGGGTAGCGGTGTGCGAATCACCGCATACTACTGTCATACCCGGTTGGATCAAGCCTAGCTCAGGCCCCATCACATGCACAATACCTTGTTTTTGGTGACCCACTGGGAATAGCTCAATACCGTGTTTTTCGCAGTTATCAGCCAAGGTTTGTAGTTGTAGTTTGTTGGTTGGACCACAAGCATCAAGCGCCAGTGAGCGAGTTGATATGCTGTGATCCATAGTCGCAAAGGTGCGCTCTGGACAACGTACTTTACGGCCTTTTTCATCTAGACCAGCAAATGCTTGAGGTGTGGTGACTTCGTGGATCAAATGTCTATCTATGTAAATTAATCCCTCTTCGCCGGTTTCAGAGGTTTTTTCCGCTTCTTTTACTTGTTTTACATCAACAAGATGCGCTTGCCATATTTTGTCATATAAGGTGGTAGCCATGACTATTTCCTAAATTTGTTAAATTAACGCGGCGATATAGTCGCCCACTTCACTGGTACTTTTCGCTAAATGCGACTCGTCTGGGCCAAGTAAATCGCCTGTGAGTATGTTATCACCTAAAGTTTTCACGACTGCTGCATCAATCGCATCAGCGGCGGCAGTTTCATTTAAGCTAAAACGCAATAACATGGATGCTGAGAGTATTTGCGCAATAGGGTTAGCAATGCCTTTGCCTGCGATATCAGGGGCTGAACCGCCTGCGGGTTCGTACATACCAAAGTTGTCTTGGTTGATACTGGCTGAGGGCAATAGACCCATTGAACCGGTGATCATCGCACACTCGTCAGAAACAATGTCGCCAAACAAGTTAGAACATAACATCACGTCAAACTGACTGGGGTGACGAATAAGTTGCATAGTGGCGTTGTCGATATAGATATGCTCAAGCTTTACTTCTGGGTAGTCTTTCGCCACTTCTTCGACTACTTCACGCCATAAACGGCTACACACTAATACATTCGCTTTGTCTACCGATGTGACCTTTTTGCTACGTTTTTGCGCAGCGTCAAAAGCACTAATAGCAATGCGGCGTATTTCTCGCTTGCTGTAACGCATAGTGTCATAAGCAAATTGTTCTTCGCCTTCGCCTTCTAAACCTTTAGGTTGACCGAAGTAGATACCACTGGTGAGTTCGCGCACCACTAACACATCAAAACCGGCAGCGGCGATATCTGCTCTAAGGGGAGAGAAGGCTTCAAGTCCTCGATAAATTCTAGCTGGGCGCAAGTTACTGAATAAATCAAAGTGGCCGCGCAATGCCAAAAGTGCGGCTCGTTCGGGGCGCTCTTCCAAGGGTAAATTGTCCCATTTAGGACCACCAATTGAGCCAAATAAAATGGCATTGGCGTCTTCGCAACCTTTTAGTGTTGCAGCCGGTAACGCTTTACCATGATTGTCGATGGCGAGTCCACCTACATCAAAGTCGTTCAGTTGAAACGAAATATCAAATTTTTTGCTAACGGCTGCTAACACTTTTTTGGCCTCAAACATGACCTCGGGGCCAATGCCATCACCTGCCAATACTGCTATCTTGTAGTCAGACATTCTGTTCTATACCCCTGCAATTTTTACTTGTTGTTCTTTCTGCAAATCAATCCGATCCGCTAAATGCGTGTTATTTAATACGTAAATCAAAGCTTTTACCCCTGATTCCACTATATCTGTTGCCAAACCAATACCGTTAAAACGGCGGCCATTATATTCAGCCACTACCGATACTTGGGCTAAAGCGTTAGCACCTTCACCTTTTGAATCAAGTTTGAAATCGACAATCTCTACTTGGTTATGCCCCACCACTTTGGTAATGGCATTGTAAGCCGCGTCTACAGGTCCATTGCCTGTGGCAGACTCGGTGATTTCTTTATCACCCACTAACATACGCACTGTGGCGCTGGGTATGATTTGTTTGCCGGAATTGGCCTGCAAATAAATGAGTTTGTAATGTTCGTCTTCTTGTTTGGTTTGGCTGAAAAACAAGAGTGCTTCTAAGTCATAATCAAACACTTGGCCTTTTTTGTCGGCTAGTTTTACGAAAGATTCATACACAGTTTCTAAATCAAAATCGGTTTCTTTGTAGCCTAACTCGAACAAGCGATGTTTGATCACATGACGCCCAGAGCGTGAGGTGAGGTTTAAGTTGTTTTTGTTAATGCCGACACTTTCTGGGGTCATAATTTCGTAGGTATTTTGACCTTTTAACACGCCATCTTGGTGAATACCTGAGGAATGACTAAAGGCATTGGCACCCACAATGGCTTTGTTCGCTTGCACAGGCATATTGCATAAGTTGCTGACCAACTTAGAGGTACGAGAAATCTCTTCACTTTTTATATTGGTATGAAACCCAAGTTTTGCCTGGCGAGTTTGTAAAATCATCGCGATTTCTTCTAGTGAACAATTACCTGCACGCTCACCTAAACCATTAATAGTGGCTTCAACTTGTCTGGCACCTTGCTCTACTGCAGCCAAAGAGTTAGCTACCGCTAAACCTAAATCATTGTGGCAATGCACAGAGATTATGGCTTTGTCTATGTTAGGCACACGATTAAATAGGTCCTTAATAATGCCGCCAAACTCTGTGGGGGTGGTGTAGCCGACTGTATCGGGAATGTTGACTGTGGTGGCACCTGCGTTTATAGCGGCTTCTACCATGCGGCATAGGTAATCTATATGGGTACGACCGGCATCTTCACATGAAAATTCCACATCGTTAGTATAACGGCGGGCATGTTTCACTGCCTGTACCGCCATCTCAACCACTTCGTCTTGCGACTTACGTAACTTGGTATTCACGTGAATATCAGAGGTGGCAATAAAGGTATGGATGCGGAACTGTTCGGCTACTTTTAAGGATTCACCGCAGGCATCAATGTCTTTAGCCAAAGCCCGAGATAAACCACACACAGTAGCATTTTTTATTTCACGGGCGATAGTTTGTACTGACTTAAAATCACCAGGTGACGAAACCGGAAAACCCGCTTCGATAATGTCTACGCCTAGACGTTCTAGAGCCAGAGCAATTTTCAGTTTTTCCTTAACGCTTAAACTGGCAGGTAAGGCTTGTTCGCCATCCCGCAAGGTGGTGTCGAAAATTTTGACCTGGTTTGACATACCTTTCTCCTAAATGCTCTGTTGGTTTGGTTTAAAATACACATACAAAAAACCCGTGCTAAGCACGGGTTTTGTAAACTGGTTAACGCTTGCTTACAACCTACCCGTGCAGTCTTGCTGCCAGCAGTAATAAAGTTGAAAAAATTGCGTTATGCATGTTTAAAAATCTTAAATTTGTGTGTAACAAAATTGAAGTGTATTTGTAACGCGGATGGCACCAGCTCGTCAACCACCTATTACAAGAAAACATATAACTTAAAAATATAAATGTAAATTTTTAGGTGTTTGTAGATTAAAAGTGCAATGGTGTTGTTTGATCTTTAGCTAAAATTCCGGCTATCCACATTTATTTTGTTGTAGCAGCAGTATATTTTCCCATACCCACATAAAGCCCACTGAGTTAAGTAAATTAATAATCAACTCAAATTATGATTCAAATAGCATGGTTAAACAACTAAATAAAAAGCCGGAGTCAGAAAATGCTTAAATAAAGCATCGCGTGGGTTGCATGGTTATCTAGGTTGGATAGGGAGTTTGTGGTGTATTAAACTGTGCAGTTAAGCACTACATAACAATTTTTTAGCTTTCCCCATGCCCCGTATTCGCTTATGACCTGTGTGTCTTTTAAAATTAGTCATCATAATTTCGGCACCTGCGGCATAACAAAAGTGTTTTTCAAATTCAGTGGTCAGCGTTAGCCATTGTTCCTCGGACAAACCCAATCTGCTTAATATAGGGCTTTGTTGATGGTCTATATGACCAGCTTTGTCCTCGCGTATTATCCTGCCTGTGGTATCTACTAATTCGCAGTAGTCTTTGAGGGCATAAGCGATACCTTTAGGCATATTCTGCCTAGGGTTACCCACAAAAGGCATAAGCTGGTGTGGTTGATGTGTTTTTTGTTTAACCGCTTTGGCTCGGCGCTGGATACTGGTGTGGTCTGATGTTTCGGGCGTTTTTGCCATCTTGGCTCGAATGGGGTTTAAGTCTACATAGGCCATACAGGCTAATACTGCTGATTCATCAAGTAAAGCTTGTGATTTGAATCGTCCCTCCCAGAACCTGCCCGTGCAATCATCTTCTTTATTCGCTTCACGGGCGATGTACTCATTGAGATTACGCATCAACCAGCTGATGTCATGTAATCGACTGCGATATATGGCAATGGTCTCGTGCAGGGATATTGATTTGATCTGATCTTGGCTTTAACAATAAGTTCAAAAAATATAAAAACATTTCTCAGAGAGGATAATAGCGCGAAAAGTCTTTTTTTAGCTCCTCGCTAGCCCTTTGGTGGTTCGAAAAATCATTTCATCTAAAACTGCTGACCGCGATTACGGTTGAAGGGAATCCCCCTAATACACCATCAATACGATTGTTGGCCAATAAGCGAATGTTTGTCTCATCACTATCATGATAGCTTAGATTTAAATTAGAGGCGTTAGCAATGGATTTTCCGTATGAGTATCCAGTCACTAAGCCTAATATCTTGTTTTCAAAATCGGCTAACGTTGTGAGGCGAGAGTGCTTGCGTGTGAACAAAATCACTTTTTTATAAAAAATTGGGTCGGACACTATGTAGTCGGATTTCGGGCCTGGTAACTTTTCCCAAAGTTCAGGAAAGTATGCGTGAATTTCCCCTTCTTTAAACTCTTTATTGGTTCGTTGTATGGGTTTTACGGTTAAATTCATGGGACGCTTTAATACAGCGAAAATTTGCCTATTTAAATGATTAAATAGGCCTTTGCCATTTTCTTGAACGAGTCTCGGGGTGAGATAAGAACCTATGTTAACTGTAGGAGTATGTTTAGCTGACTGGCAATGAAAACTGATGCAAAGCAGGGTTAGTATGACTGTTAATATTACAGTGAATTTAAAAACTACGGATTGAACATTCATGCTATTAGCTATAGTTTCTCCAGTTAAGGGATAAAGATAAATGTAATTCCCTAAGAGATAACGCTCGCTGTTGGCCTTTGCCTTTGTGGTTCCAGCTATGGCCGCAGCATGCGGCGGTCAATATGCCTTTAGAAGGTTTGAGCAATTGAGCTGAGAGTATTTCGTCACACAATCGACTTGCTTCAAGGTGTTCACCACTTAAGGCAAACCAACCAAATTTATTGGCATGTGCTTTGTTGTTTTCAATGTCTATTCTATCTACGCTGTCTAGTTCAATATGTTCACTGCCAAGCGTTGTGATGTGAATGGCTATACATCGGCCAATCTGAAGATAGTTTGCAAACCACAGTTGGGTCTTTTTAGGATCCGCATTTTTAGCCATACACTTGGCGGCTTGTTTGGCTTGCCAACTGGCATTGTGCAGGTCTACTTGTAAAGGTGAGTCACTTTGTAGCAAGCTACAAGCCGCACGTTTTATATGATGCCTGAGTCCTGCGATTTTACGTTGTAACAAACTGATATTACTCAGTTTTTGTTGGGATAAACTGGCCAGTTCACGCTCATATAAGGCATTACACAACTCGGCAAAATGCAGCTGACGTTGGTCGTCAGAAAATATATCTACTTGTTGTGGAGACGACATAAGCATGTTTAATAGAGGTGTCGATACAAAAATGGCCAGCAATAGCTGGCCATTTTATACGCTAAGCGTGCTAAATTGCAGTATTTATTTCAATTTAGCCTCATTGCCCTTTGATTTCTGAACGGCCATTGTAACTAACGCTATCACCCAATTCTTGTTCGATACGTAACAATTGATTGTATTTAGCCACGCGATCTGAACGACATAGTGAGCCAGTTTTAATTTGACCTGCCGCGGTACCTACCGCCAAATCAGCGATAGTTGCGTCTTCCGTTTCACCACTGCGGTGAGAAATAACCACTGTGAACCCAGCCGCTTGTGCCATACGGATAGCTTCTAGCGTTTCGGTCAATGTGCCAATTTGGTTAAACTTGATCAAGATTGAGTTACCAATGCCATTGTCGATGCCGCGTTTAAGAATTTTGGTGTTGGTTACGAACAAGTCATCACCCACCAGTTGCACTTTGTCGCCAATCTTTTTGGTTAAACTTGCCCAACCATCCCAGTCACTTTCGTCAAGTCCATCTTCGATAGACACAATAGGGTGTTTTTTAGATAGGTCGGCTAGGAAATCACCAAAACCTTCAGAATCAAATACTTTGCCTTCGCCTTTAAGATCGTACTTACCGTCTACGTAGAATTCTGATGCTGCACAGTCCATCGCTAAGGTGACGTCTTTGTCCATCACATAACCGGCTTTTTCAACGGCTTCTATAATCACCGTTAAGGCTTCTTCGTTAGAGCCAAGATCTGGCGCAAAACCACCTTCATCACCTACTGCGGTATTTAGGCCTTTATCATTTAGAACTTTTTTCAGTGAATGGAAAATCTCAGCACCGGTACGCAAGGCTTCTTTAAAACTGGTTGCGCCTACTGGTTGCACCATAAATTCTTGAATATCAACATTATTATCCGCATGTTCGCCACCATTGATAATGTTCATCATAGGTACTGGCATGCTGTATACGCCAGGTGTGCCGTTTAATTCTGAAATATGTTGATAAAGAGGGATGTTTTTATGGATAGCTGCGGCTTTAGCGGCGGCTAGAGATACAGCCAAAATTGCATTGGCACCAAATTTTTCTTTGTTTTCGGTGCCGTCTAAATCAATCATGATTTTATCAAGGGTGGCTTGATCTACTGCGTCTTGACCTAACAGGGCTGCTTGAATGTCGTTGTTGATGGCGGCAACGGCTTTTAATACCCCTTTACCTAAATAGCGGCTTTTGTCGCCATCGCGTAATTCTAAGGCTTCACGGGAACCCGTTGACGCACCTGAAGGCGCAGCTGCTCTGCCCATAGCGCCAGATTCTAAATATACATCTGCTTCTACCGTAGGGTTACCACGTGAGTCCATGATTTCACGCCCGATAATTTTGCTGATTTTTGACATTGTTGTTGCCTTTTATTAATTATGATTCTTAAAATATTCGCCTGCGGCTTTTACAAATCCAGTAAAAAGAGGGTGCCCGTCGCGAGGTGTAGAGTTAAATTCTGGGTGAAACTGAGCGGCTACAAACCAAGGGTGATCCTCAATTTCGATCACTTCTACTAAGCGTTTGTCAGCGGATATACCTGTGACTTGTAATCCTGCCGCTTCGATTTTGTCACGTAGGTTATTATTCACTTCGTATCTGTGTCTATGACGTTCGTATATTTCGTTGGCAGCATACATATCATGTACTTTACTACCAGGAAGCAAGTGACATAGCTGGCTACCTAAACGCATAGTGCCACCTAAGTCTGAACTTTCGCTACGAGACTCAGTAGTGCCAGCTGCATCTAACCATTCGGTAATAAGGCCTACAACGGGGAAAGGCGATTCAGCATCAAACTCTGTACTGTTGGCGTTTTCCATGCCCGCTACATTGCGAGCATACTCAATGATAGCCACTTGCATGCCTAAACAAATACCCAAATAAGGGACCATATTTTCACGGGCGTATTTGACTGCTGCGATTTTACCTTCAATACCACGTTCGCCAAAACCACCAGGTACTAAGATAGCGTCTAGGCCTTGTAAGATTTGTTCGCCTTTGCTCTCGATATCTTGTGAGTCAATGTATCTAATATTTACCGTCAAACGATTTTTTAAGCCGGCATGTTTTAGGGCTTCGTTAACAGACTTGTATGCATCTGGCAGTTCCACATATTTACCCACCATACCTATGGTGACTTCACCCGTTGGGTTCGATTCTGCGAAAAGCACTTGCTCCCATTCAGTCAGATCGGCTTCTGGGCAGTCTAAACCAAAACGTTCTACCACTAATTCATCCATGCCTTGGGCCTTAAGCATGGCGGGGATTTTATAGATGCTGTCGGCGTCTCTTAGGGAAATCACCGCTTTGTCGATGACATTGGTAAATAAGGCTATTTTTTGTCGTTCATTAGAAGGTAAAGGTACTTCAGAGCGACACACCAGAATATCCGGCTGCACCCCAACCGAACGCAATTCTTTTACCGAATGTTGCGTGGGTTTGGTTTTGACTTCAGCCGAGGCCGCAAGATAAGGCACTAAGGTGAGATGCATAAACATCGCACGGTTACGACCGACTTCAACGCCCAATTGCCGAATGGCTTCAATAAAAGGTTGTGACTCAATGTCACCCACAGTGCCGCCGATTTCTACAATGGCGACATCGACACCTTCTGAACCTTCAATAATGCGGCGTTTAATTTCGTTAGTAATATGCGGAATAACCTGAATGGTGGCACCCAAATAATCGCCACGGCGCTCCCGTTTGAGCACTTCTTCGTATACTCGGCCAGTAGTGAAGTTATTGCGTTTGGTCATACGGGTACGAATAAAACGTTCGTAGTGACCTAAGTCTAAATCTGTTTCGGCACCATCATCGGTGACAAATACTTCACCGTGCTGAATTGGGCTCATAGTACCTGGGTCAACGTTGATATAAGGGTCGAGCTTGAGCATAGTGACGTTTAAGCCTCTAGCTTCTAGAATTGCGGCAAGCGAAGCGGCAGCAATGCCTTTTCCAAGTGATGACACCACACCACCTGTGACGAAAATATAATTTGTCATGAGAACCCTAGTAAAGGCGTTGAATTGAATAGGTTTTGTACAGTTTGGTTTGAATTTTCTCGCTACAATTTTTAACTAATAAGCCAAGAAAAAAACCATTACCAGACGGCGCAGTAGTGTACTAAAAAATGCCATCTCAGACAAAGACTAATCTGCAATAAAAGACATATTTTAATGAATATCTTATGTATACCCACGCCACTTCAAGATTATCCCATTAGGTTATATATCACTCCGCCTAAACCACCGATTATTAATGTAACGCTAGCCAAAAAGCCCATTACAAACCCAAGCGCTCTGCTGCTGGGTTTTTTGACATAACTAACATAATAAATAGGTCGTCCAACTAAAAATAAAGTACCAATCGCGGCGCCTATTAAGGGGCTGACAAAATATACAAAGACCCACAGTGAAGGTAAAAAAACGATTAACTGCTCGAGAGTATTTTGTTGGACACGATATAACCTTTCCCAGATTGGGTTGCCTGTTACTGCAGGTGCAATCACCTTATATTTTTCTCGACTAAAGCCAACTTTGAAAGCAAAAAATAAATATTCTAATAAAGCTATAAGGGTAACAATTGCAGGTAATTCCATGGTGTATTCCTTTTTAATATGAATTGGCGTTAAGTTAGTCCTCTGTAGCCAAAGTTTTTAGTTGATATAAATATTCTAACGCCTGTTTAGGGGTTAAATCGTCTGGGTTGATTTGTTTTAGAGTGAGGCGTAAATCATCTACTGAATTCAGTAGATTGAGTTGCTGCTCTTGCCTAGCGGGTGGCGAACTGTGGGATACCGACTGATTTTCTAGCTCTGCCAATTTACGTTTGGCTTGCTGGATCACGCTTCTGGGAACACCAGCTAATTGCGCCACTTGTAAGCCGTAACTTTTATTGGCTGCACCTTCTTGCACGGCATGCATAAAACGAATGGTGTCCTCATGCTCCACTGCATCAAGATGCACGTTTGCCAGTTCAGGCAACTCTTCGGCAAGTTGCGTCAGTTCAAAGTAGTGGGTCGCAAATAGGGTATAAGATTGGAGTTTAATAGCCAGATACTCAGCACAGGCCCATGCCAGAGACAAGCCGTCGTAGGTACTGGTACCACGGCCTATTTCGTCCATTAACACTAAACTATTGGCGGTGGCGTTGTTTAGGATGTTAGCGGTTTCGGTCATTTCTACCATAAAAGTTGAGCGACCTGAGGCTAAATCATCTGAGGCACCGATGCGGGTAAATATTCGGTCAATGGGGCCAATTTGGGCGTTTTCGGCAGGTATAAAACTGCCGATATATGCCATTAAAACAATCAGCGCAGTTTGGCGCATATAAGTCGATTTACCGCCCATGTTCGGCCCAGTGATCACCAACATACGTCTATGTGCATTGATCGCAATTGGGTTGGCAATAAATGGCGTTTTCATCACATGTTCAACCACGGGATGACGGCCTTGGCCGAAGTGAATACCACTTTGTGTGGTGAGTTCAGGACAATGATAATCCAGTGTTTCGGCGCGTTCGGCTAAATTAGTGAGCACATCGAGTTCGGCCACTGCATCAGCACTTTGCATCAAATTTGCCAGTTCTGGCAATAAAATATCGAACAGTTCGTCGTAGAGGCGTTTTTCTAAGGCCAAGGATTTGCTTTGGCTGGTGAGTACTTTGTCTTCGTGCTCTTTTAGTTCCTGTATAATGTAGCGTTCATTATTTTTTAGGGTTTGGCGGCGTACATAATCTGCGGGGACTTTGTCGGCATAACTGCGGCTGACTTCGATAAAGTAGCCATGCACTCGGTTGTATCCCACCTTTAAGGTAGCAATGCCGGTGCGGTCTTTTTCGCGCTGTTCTAGCTCATCTAAATAATCGGTGGCCCCTTTGGATAAGGCACGAAGTTCGTCTAATTCTGGGTTATAGCCGGTTTTTATGACGCCACCGTCACGAATTAAAACCGGAGGTGCTTCTTCTATGGCATTGATGAGCAAATCTGCAAAGCTAGGGAACTGGTTGATAGCGTTTGCCAATTGCATCAAACCCGTGTTAGCAGACTCAGCCGATTGGTCGGTGACAAACCCTTGAATATCAGGCAGCAACATAAAAGCTTGTCTGAGGCGCACAAAATCTCTGGGTCTTGCTGAGCGCAGTGCTAAACGGGCTAACACTCTTTGCATGTCGCCAACTTGTTTGAGGCTGCTTTGTAACTGTGGATAATCACTATTGAGCAGTGATTTAATATTTAACTGACGTTGTTTAAGTATTTTTATATTGGTTAAGGGGCGATGCAACCAGCGTTGTAACAAGCGACTACCCATAGGCGTTGAAGCATTGTCTAACACGCTGGCAAGGGTGTGTTCTTTGCCACCCGCTAAGTTTTGAGTTAATTCTAAGTTGCGCCTGGTGGCGGCATCCATCAACACTGTATCGGATTCTGATTCAAGTACGATTTTACGAATATGCGGCAGGGCACTTCTTTGGGTGTCTTTCACATATTGCATCACGCAACCTGCTGCACACAAGCCTGTTTTGTGGGTTGTTACACCAAAGCCAGTTAATTCTCTAGTGCCAAATTGTTGGTTTAATTGCTTAGTGGCGGTATCAAAATCAAACTCCCACTGAGGGCGGCGCCTAAGGCCTTTGCGCTGTTCAATAATATGTTGGAAAGCAAAGTCTTCTGGATATAATAATTCTACTGGATTAGTGCGCTGAATTTCAGCAGCCAAGGCTTCGGTATCTTGGGGTTCGCACAGAGTAAAACGACCTGTGGTGACATCTAATGTGGCATAACCAAAGTAGTGGTTGTTTTGTTGTTTGATACACACTACAGCGGCCAATATGTTGTCTTGTTTGTCTTCCAATAAGGCTTCGTCTGAGACTGTGCCGGGGGTAATGATACGTTGGACTTTTCTGTCCACCGGTCCTTTGCTTGTTGCTGGATCGCCTACTTGTTCGACTATGGCTACCGACTGCCCCATTTTGACCAAACGCGCGAGGTAATTTTCTACAGCATGGTAAGGAACACCAGCCATAGGAATAGCATTGCCACCTGATTTACCCCTTGCTGTTAACGATATATCGAGTAATTCTGAGGCTTTTTTTGCATCATCAAAAAATAGTTCATAAAAATCACCCATACGATAAAACAGCAATATGTCTGGATGTTCTGCTTTTATTTTTAAATATTGCTGCATCATAGGGGTATGCGTTTGCAGCGCTGGGCTAATAGATGTTTGCTCTGAAAAATGACTCGATGGCATAATAGCGATTACTTTATTCTTTTTATCTGATGGTTGGCGTGACATATTTATCATTAGATATCACATATTCAGGTTGCCCACATGACTGAAGACATTACCCAATTAGCCCAACTTTTAGGAAACAAGCTTGCTGCTAAAGGTTGGCAAATTTCCTGTGCAGAATCATGCACAGGAGGGGGAGTAGGATACGCCATCACAAGTATTTCTGGAAGCTCAGCTTGGTTTAAAAAAGGCTTTATTACTTACTCAAATGACGCCAAACATGACATGTTAGGCGTCAGTGAACATACACTAAATCAGTACGGAGCCGTTTCGGCAGCAACAGTCGAAGAAATGGCTGCAGGTGCCGCGAAACATGCCAATGCAGAAGTTGCCATTGCCATCAGCGGTATTGCGGGCCCCAATGGTGGAACACCCGATAAACCTGTAGGTACAGTTTGGTTTGGTTTTTTCATTAATGGACAAAACCTCAGCCAAAAGCTGTTAATTGATGGCGATAGGCAAACCGTTAGAATAAAAGCGGTTGAGTTCGCTTTATCCAATACCCTGAAGTTGTTGTTAAAATAAACAATGAGAAACAGGGCGCAAAATAATTTCTAAATTTACTTGTAACTGTATAACCATACAGTATACTTTGAGCCTAACTACTGTATATAAATTAATGTTGAAGCTAACCACTTCAATACCCGACAATCACAAAGGACATTCTGATGGATGACAATAAAACTAGAGCGTTGAGCGCCGCCTTAAGCCAAATTGAAAAACAATTCGGCAAAGGCTCTATCATGAAATTGGGCGATAACAAAACCATGGACGTTGAAACTATTTCCACTGGCTCTCTTGGTTTAGATGTGGCGCTTGGAGCTGGTGGCTTACCTTTAGGACGTATCGTTGAAATATACGGGCCAGAGTCTAGTGGTAAAACCACCTTAACCCTAGAAGTGATTGCCGAAGCACAGCGTAACGGTAAAGTGTGTGCTTTTATCGATGCCGAACACGCCCTTGACCCTATTTATGCCGGAAAACTAGGTGTTGATGTAAACGAACTTTTAGTGTCACAACCGGATACGGGTGAACAAGCCCTAGAAATTTGTGACATGTTAACTCGCTCTGGTGCGGTTGATGTAATAGTGGTGGACTCGGTAGCTGCGCTTACCCCTAAGGCTGAAATAGAAGGCGACATAGGTGACTCACACATGGGGCTTGCAGCAAGAATGATGAGCCAAGCTATGCGTAAGTTAACGGGTAACTTAAAGCAATCAAACACTATGCTGATTTTTATTAACCAAATTCGTATGAAAATTGGCGTTATGTTTGGTTCACCAGAAACCACCACAGGTGGTAATGCTTTGAAGTTTTATGCGTCGGTACGTTTGGATATTCGCCGTATTGGTGCGGTGAAAGCCGGTGATGAAATAGTTGGTAATGAAACCCGTGTTAAAGTCGTCAAGAATAAAATTGCGCCTCCTTTTAAACAAGCTGAATTCCAAATTATGTATGGCGAAGGTATTAACAGCTTTGGTGAATTGATTGACTTAGGTGTAACCCATAAAATGGTCGAAAAAGCCGGTGCGTGGTATAGCTACAATGGTGAGCGTATTGGGCAAGGTAAAGCGAACTCAATCATCTACTTGAAAGAACATCCTGATATGGCTAAAGATATTGATAAGCGTTTAAGAGATTTATTATTATCCAAGCCAGTAGCGGATGATAAAACTGAGAAAAAAGAAGACGCTTAAACCTAGAAAACGCCTGTGCAACTGCGGATCCTAGGCTAATAATCTCAAGGTTAAAACGAAAAACCCCGCTATTTTAACGGGGTTTTTTATGCAGTTTGAAAAGTGGGTAATTGCCAGACCAAATAAATTATTACTAATTAGGCCTGAGTTGCTAAGTCATCTAATATATTAATGAGCTGACCACTGGCTTGCTCCATTTTTTCGAAAGACACTAAACTTTGTTTGATATCACCGTTTTGTAATTCTTTTAAAGCAGCGATGCCATGTTGGTGTACTTCTGCATGCGGCCTTTCAAGGGCTTTAAAAGACGAACTTCTTTGATGTTTGCGTGATTGATCGCTGCTGTACCATTGTCCTAATCTACATTGTTTATGATCTACAAATGAATCAGCAGATTTTTGAGAACGACCCAAGGCCACCTCATATACTTCGCCTTTCCAAACAATATGATCTAACTTCACTGTCTGAATAAAACTTCTATCCGTTACGTCTAAAATGGATGTTCTCATTGCGCCAACCGAGCTATTAATACCACTATAACTATCGTTCAAGCCAGCAATAGTATTAGATAACTCCACGTTTGACTCTTCAAGGGCGGTCGCAAATTTAACACCTGATTCTGTATCTTGTTTAATTCTGGCAATGAGCCCACCTACTTCTTCGGCAGACTTACTGGTATTACTTGCTAAGCTTCTTACTTCATCGGCTACAACAGAAAAACCGCGACCAGCATCGCCAGCCCTTGCGGCTTCAATTGCTGCGTTTAGCGCTAACAAATTGGTTTGATCGGATATTTTAGATATGGTCTCTACAAATGAATTAATGCTGTCGGCAATGGCTTCTAAGTTAGCCATACTTTGTGACATGTTTTGCATTTTTTCGGTTATTTGCTCCATGCCTCCAGCAATGCCGGTTATCGATTCTTGACCGTTATCTAGTACTAGGTTTAGTTCATCGATAGATTGAGATTCGTCATGGATCATTTCATATGAGGCCAAAACAGACTCTCTTATGCTAGTAACCTGACCAATACAATCCAGCAAGTTGGGCCAAATCTGTTTATCAAAGCTCGTCTCTTCTTGGATGGCTGAGGCTGCCTTTACATTACTTAACTCAGCAATGAGGTCTTCGTTCTCAGTTTTATAGCGATTTTTTTCTGCTTCTGTATGAGCTAATTTTTGTTCTAATTCAACATATCTGCTTTTACTGACCAACATGAATTGAGACTCCACATATAAAATATATAATAAATATTAAAGGTCCAATGTCCCTTTTTGTAACCAATGAGAATTTATAACACAACTTCTCATTCAAGCACTGTGCAATTTCATAACTATTTTAGTTTTCGGCTGATTGGCGCAGAACTGAAACTATTCTGTTGTTTTAATAATACATTGCCACCTTTCGAACTTCTAGCGTTTATGCCTAACACTTCTGATTGTGCACTTTTCTCAAGGTAAATAGTAGGGCACGGGATCCTATAGTGTTAATTATTTTAAATAGTGAGCACATACGCCTTTGCTTCTTACGATGTTAATGGTTTATTTTATTTACATAGAGTATTTGGCAATTCAACTCACACTTTTTTAGACACCTTATTATGCATTTTTGCCCAGCTGTCAGGGAACTTACCTTGTAATACATAGGAAAACGCTATGAGCTCTGCTATCACATGGTATAGCTGATCAGGAATTTCTTGACCTAAGTCTAAGGTGGCTAAAAAATCGCTAAGGTAAGGGTCTTCATGCACTAACACGCCGTTTTGTCTGGCAAGTGCAATAATTTCTTCTGCCAAATCGCCAAATCCTTTCGCGATTATGGTAGGTGCTCCTACGGATGGTGCCCCTTCGGATGTAGCACCATCTTGGTTACCTTGCTGGTACTTAAGGCCAACAGCGCTTTTTTGCTTGGGCATTTTTGATGTTTTGTCTGTCATAAATGTATAGAACTCTTAAGCTTTAGCTTGGAACATGTGATATGGGCGTTGTTGCAGAGTATCTGGGATTTTCCCTAGCTGGCAATGGCTTTTGCTTATTTCAATGCCAAGGGAATCAAACTTTCTGCGCAGTAATGGTAGGTAGTTCATTACCTGAATTTTCACCGCTTCATTGGAAGCGTAAAAGTTTATTTCTAAGGTGTCAGATCTCAGTTTGGCCTTAGTTAATAACTCTCCTAATTCACCCACGGCTAATTTCATCGTGAGTTGCCAGGTTTTATTGCTTTGCTCAGCAGTAGATGGGTCTTCTTTATTACTATCTTCCCGTTTAATCAACAGTTCAATATCTTTGATGGTACCGCCTAAGGCTGAAGGCAAATTGTAATAGAAGGTTTCTTGGCCCTGGATCATTTGTTCTGCATTACTTAACTTGTTTGTCTGATGCCCAGATAACAAACGCCCAATTTCTTTTATCAATTGGTATTTTTGTTCCAATTGTGACATCTCGCCCATTGCTTTTGCGGTCACACTTGATTTGACCTTGCTGGTGCCACTTAACACATTATTCAGTGTTTCAGTAATATGCTCAGCACGACTGGTTTGATTACGCGCCAGCCTTGCACTAAGTGACATTTGTAGCAGGGTGACTAATCCACTCATAAACCCTTGGCTTGATGTTGAGCTAATCATTTGCAACGTCGACAAATTAAGTGCTGGGGTAGTGAGCAATTGTCTTATTTGATTAACGTCTTGTTCTTTACCTTGGGGCAGCGCTTGTTTAATTTGTTGTAATACCTGTTCTACTAATTGTCTGCTTGGTTGCTCGGTAGCCCCTTTAAAAAATTCAACGTCAACTAAAGCCTTTTCTATCGATTGTAA
>Ga0316204_10005929_pt1 | contig 19488 bp, 18 predicted proteins | sample 6monrhotite_MG_2_FD_205661 | JGI IMG/M metagenome (GOLD analysis project Ga0316204, IMG submission 205661) | Microbial mat bacterial communities from mineral coupon in-situ incubated in ocean water Damariscotta River, Maine, United States -... | ecosystem: Environmental > Aquatic > Marine >...
GTACCATAAACCACGGACATCACCATAGTACCGGCAAACAGCATAAGAAAAACAAAAGCAAACATTGAAAGCCCAATCCCAACCAAATCAGTTTCTGAAGTAGCAGCACCCTGATTGGCCCCCATACCAATAGACATAATGGTGGTGAGCACGTATGACACCAGAAACATGCCTACCAACACAAAGGGGCTGGTATAAAAAAACAGACTTTTGAACAATGGCTTAATGGTGAGCCTGATGAACTCAAAAGTTGCCTCAATCTTCTGACCGAAGCTTCTTTCCTTACGCAGTATGAATTCTTTCTTGTAGCTCATTTTTTAAGCGTATGGGATAAATAATATAATAGTAAATGATAAATGCTGCTGAGCCAGCGATGATCAGCCCACTTAAAATCCATGGCATGTTAGTAAAACGGGTAAAAAAGCCTTCGATAAAACCAGCCATGATAAAAACAGGCACCAGCCCCATTACTATTTTAAGTCCTTCTAAAGCACCTCTTTTGAAAGAGGCCATTCGCGAATAGGTGCCCGGAAAAAGAATGCTGTTGCCTAATACAAAGCCTGCCGCCCCTGCTATTACAATGGCTGAAAGCTCCAGTGTACCATGAAGCATCACCACTTTAAAGGCTTCATTCAAAAAGCCTTTCTGGGCCAGAAAAGCAAAGAAGGTACCCACCATGACTCCATTGTAAAACAGGAAGAAACCTGTGCCTACTGAAATTAATAGGCCATATATGAAAGCGGTAAAAGAGACTCTTACATTGTTCCAGGTAATGGCAAAAAAGGTATCCATCTGCCCCTCTCTGCCATAAACGGCCAACACATCTCCTTTCTCAATGTTTTCAAGGGTCATATTTACATAAGCATCACTCATAATGGTGCGCACAAAAGACTCTTCTGCGTTTTGAGACACCACGCCTATGACGATGGACAAAGCAAATACGATGAAAGCGTACAATAATTTAGAGTGGTGCTTACGCATTATCAGCGGCACTTCCTGCTTCCAAAACCGTATAAACCTGCTTTTGTCCTCATTCTTATTTTTGTAGATGTGCATGTGGATTTTCGAGGCCAATGCATTTAAATAAGAATGTGTCTGACTATTAGGATATTGCGTACGGGCAAACGCCAAATCATCAGTTACCTGTATAAAAAGGTCGGAGAGCTTATCAGGATCGGCCGTAGCTTTGTTCTTCAACATCAGCTCGAACTCTTCCCATTTTTGCACGTTTCTTTTAACAAAAGCGGCTTCGCGCATGCGCTAGGACAGTTTAAGAACAGCCGCCAATATACGAATCCATTCCATAAATGCCCGTCCTTTTTCAACCAGTCGTTAAACCTTTATTCAGAAAAAATCTTTTTATTCTTATAATTGATAATTTTGAATCCCCAGTTCATTAAACACAACGCAATAAACCAATGCAGGTAAGCATAAGAACGACACAAAACGTATTCATAGATCAGGACAAAGCGGGTGTTGGCCATCGAATTTTAGCAACTCTCATTGACCTTACCATACTCATTCTGGTTTCCGTTGGGATAGGCGCCATTCTCGCTAGGTTTTCAGACATCAACTCTACCTGGATGCAGATTTTCTTCTACTTCCCCATTTTCTTTTACGACTTATACATGGAGATTTTGAACAATGGACAGAGTTTGGGAAAAATGGCCTTGAACATTAAAGTGGTGAGACTGGATGGCACTCCACCTACCATTGGCGGTTACATCTTGCGCTGGATCATTCGCCCACTGGATATTGTGCTTGGTGGCGCGATAGCCATTGTAGCTATAGCCCTGACCGAACATGGCCAGCGACTAGGTGACCTTGCAGCTGGCACTACGGTAATTAAGTTGAAAAAGACGCAAGCCGTTTCCAGGTTACAGTTGGTTGAGAAGATGGACGAAGACTATGAACCTCAATACCCGGAAGTAAAGTTGCTTACCGATAGTGATGTATCATTGATAAAGGAATGCCTGGAAGTAAAAAGAAAGCATGCCAACATACAACCCGTTTTAATGGCAGCCCAAAAAGTAAAGGACAACCTAAACATTGAGTCTGATCAGGAACCATTGCAGTTTTTATATACCATTTTGAGGGATCATACTTACTACACTACCCGCTAAACATGCAAAGCAAAAACAGAGGAAGAAGCATTGCCCGTTGGACCTTCGTGTTGTGGCTCATTTTCACGCAGTTCGTGTCTTATGACCAGCTATCTGCACAAGTAGTCAGCGATTTTCCTGAGTATTACGAAGCTTCTGTTTATGAACCGCAGCTCGATTCACTGAGAGCGCTTTATGGAAAAAACCTCTCGTTCAAGTTCAAAAAGAAGCTGGAGCTGGCCACATTGCTGGCACTTTCACATTACCCAGAACTACAGCAGCGAAAAGTCAAAATTGTGATTCGCGATGTAAATGGCGAACCTGTAGAGGCCAGTTTTTCTCCTTTCAACTTCATAAAACCCCGGAAGAAAAAGGTATACAAAATCATTATTCAGGAAGGCTCGTTTATGGAGCGTCTGAGCCTAAACAAGCAAGTAGCCGCACTGGGGCACGAAATGGCCCACTTTGTGCAATACGAGCAGCGCGGGTACATGGGCACACTTTTTACGCTGCTGGGCTATGTGATGTCTGACAAAAAACGAATCCGCTTTGAAAAGGCTGCCGACAAAATGGCCATCGACCATGGCCTGGGACCACAACTGCTGGACTTCGCCTTCTACACCAGCGACCAGGAAATAAAGCAATACATGGACGCTCAGGGCTATGAGTGATAAGACTTATACCCGATCGCAACTGGCACTGCGCAACGGACAAGACCGGGACGAAATTTGGGTAGCCTACAAAGGCCGCATTTATGATGTGACCGAATCGAGACTTTGGCGAAATGGCAAACATTACGAGCACTGGGCCGGGCAAGACCTGACCGATGAGCTCCCTGATGCCCCGCATACCGAAGAGGTTTTTGGACGGTTTCAGCAGATTGGCGTGTTAGGCTGAAATAGTGTTTGTAGAAAAACTATAGGCGTGATGTTACTCCCACCCCATTCCTCTCACCCATAAGGCCCGAGAAAAAACTAAGGTTCGATGCAACCGGAGAAATAATTATATTCCGATAATCAACCGAAAAACCCATGTTTCGTCTCACCCTCTCCCTCCTATTGGTTTGCTTTATCTTTTCAGATGCACAAGCCCAAAGGCGCAAGTCCAAATCTAATACCAACACCTTCAGTTATGACCAGGCACTCTATGAAGGCGTCCAATGGAGATCAATAGGCCCTTATCGCGGTGGCCGTGCAGGAACTGTCAGCGGGGTCATTGGCAATAACAACCTCTACTACATGGGCACCGCTGGTGGAGGGGTATGGAAAACAGAAGATGCCGGCAATTCATGGACCAGCATTTCCGATGGTTATTTTGGAGGCTCGATAGGAGCGGTAGCCGTTTCCCCTTCTGACCCCAATGTGATTTATGTAGGAGAAGGTGAGCAAACCCTGCGCGGAAATGTATCCTCAGGCAAAGGCTTATGGCGCTCAACCGATGGTGGAGAAACCTGGACATTTTTAGGCCTGGAAGAATCAGAGCACATCGCTCGCATCAGAATTCACCCGACAGACCCGGATGTGGCTTATGTGGCAGCCATAGGCAATTTGTGGAAGCCCAATGCCCAAAGAGGCGTTTTTAGGACTACCAATGGTGGCAAGTCCTGGGAGAAGATATTGTATGTAAGTGACGAGGCAGGAGCCGGAGATTTAATCATCGACCCCAACAACCCGAGAATCATCTACGCTGCTTCCTGGCAGATGAAAAGAAATGGCTACAGAATGGACAGTGGCGGGCCAGATAGCAAGCTGTTTATGAGCAGAGACGGTGGAGATACCTGGAATGACATCTCCAAAAATCCGGGGCTTCCTGGCGGCCCCTGGGGCATTGTCGGCATTGCCGTGTCACCTGTCAATTCTAAAAGAATCTGGACCATAATAGAAGCTGAGCAAGGTGGCGTGTACCGCTCTGATGATGGTGCAAAAACCTGGAAAAAGGTAAATGAAAATCGCGCATTGAGGCAAAGGGCCTGGTACTATAGCCGAATCACGGCTGATACGCAAAATGAAGACATCGTATATGTAATGAATGTTAGCTATGGAATTTCCAGAGATGGAGGCGAGACCTTTGAGCTAAAGAATGCTCCCCATGGCGACCATCATGACCTATGGATTGACCCCAATAACAACCAGCGCATGATCATTGCTGATGACGGTGGTGCTCAGGTATCGAATGATGGTGGAGAAAACTGGACCACCTATCACAACCAGCCTACCTCTCAGTTTTACAGAGTAACGACTGACAATGTGTTTCCCTACCGTATCTATGGCGCTCAACAAGACAATTCGTCAGTAAGAATACAGCACAGAACCTCAGCCAACAACATCAACGAAAGACACTGGGAACCCTCTGCAGGTGGAGAAAGTGCTCACCTGGCACCTGACCCCAAAAACCCTGATGTGGTTTATGGAGGCACCTTTAAAGGCTACATGATGCGACTGGACCACAATACTGGCCAGGTGAGGTCAACTAATGTTTGGCCCGATAATCCGGCAGGTTCTGGAGTGGAAGTGATGAAGTACCGCTTCAATTGGAATTACCCTGTCTTCTTCAGCCCGCACGACCCCAATAAACTCTATGCGGGCTCTAATTACCTGCACGTGACCACCAACGAGGGCCAATCGTGGAAAACCATTTCCCCAGACCTCACCCGAGGCGAGCCTGCAACACTTAAGTCTTCAGGGGGGCCTATCACCCAGGACAATACCGGGGTAGAGTTCTACGGAACCATCTTTGCCGGTGAAGAATCTGAGCAGGAAGAAGGTGTCATTTGGATTGGTAGTGATGACGGGCTGGTACAGGTGACACGCGATGGTGGGGAGACCTGGAAGAACGTGACCCCTCCCATGTCACCCACGCAAAACATGATCAATTGCATCGATGTCAACCCACATAAAAAGGGTGGCGCCTATGTAGCGGCTACTTCTTACAAATTTGGCGACTACACCCCCTACCTGTACAAAACGGAGGATTATGGCGAAACCTGGCAGCTGATTACCAATGGTATTAAATCCACGAACTATACCAGGGCCATCAGGGCCGACTTAACCAGACCAGGCCTGTTATATGCCGGCACGGAGTGGGGCATGTACCTTTCATTTGACGATGGAGCATCCTGGCAGCCCTTTCAGCTCAACCTGCCTATCGTGAGCATTCGCGACTTGCACCTAAAAGACAATAACCTCATAGCCGCTACCCATGGGCGCAGCTTCTGGCTGATCGATGATTTGACACCATTACATCAGCTTTCCGATGAGGTAACGAAGTCGAATCACCATCTGTATAAGCCAAAGGACAGCTACCGCATGCATTCTGGTGGCTGGGGCGCCCCACCAAAATCAGTGGGAGAAAACCACCCCAATGGAGTGATCTTCAATTATTACCTGAAAACACTCAATGAAGGAGACAAGGTTGAGCTCCACCTTTTGGAAATGGATGGAGATACGATTCGTTCTTTTAACAACCAGTCTAAGGCACGAAACAGCAGCCTAAAAGCCAGTGCAGGAGGCAATACCTTTGTTTGGGACATGCGCTATCCAGGTTTTAAAGAGTTTGAGGGAATGATCTTATACAGCTCACCCAATCGTGGACCCAAGGCTGTACCAGGTACTTATAAGGCCGTGTTGACATTAAATGGAACGGCTGTTGCCCAAGAATTTAAGATCGTCAAAGACCCAAGGCTGCCCAATACCCAGAGCGATTATCAGAAGCAATTTGATTACCTGACCAGTGTGCGTGACAAGGTATCACTGGCACATGAAGCCATTATCAGGGTAAGGAAGACCCGTGATTTACTAGAGTACATCAAAGAAAAGGCTGGTGAAAAAACAAACACCCGCGAGCTGATTCAATTGGTGAACGAACTGGACGAACAGATGAAGGTGATCGAGAACAGCATTCACATGACCAAAAATCAGAGCTACCAGGACCCACTGAATTTCGGCATCCGCATCAACAACCGGATTGCCTTTCTGATGGCCGATCAACAGCGAGGAGATTACCCACCTACTGACCAGGCGATTGAGTTTAGAGATGAAGTATTCAAGGAGCTTGACAAAGAGCTGCTGGGTCTGAACAAACTGTTGAATGAAAAAGTGGATGCCATCAATCGGAAATTATCACAACTGGGCATCAGTATGATGAACTAGCCTGTTCGCAGTCTATGATCTGTTAACGCTTTTTGCCCAAGAGCAGAAAATCTTGCGAGCCTCTATTGCTTAAGAATAGGTCTTTGATCTGGTCTCCATTGAAGTCGACAAAATCGATATCAAAACCTCTGCCTTTGATGTTTTCTGGAAGAAATGTACCTGTGGCATCGCTGAATTTTCCCTTGCCATTGTTGAGGTAGACGCTAAAAGGGGTTTCACCACCAAACCGGGCACCGTTGGTATTCCCAGTCATGATGTCCGCATCGCCATCGCCATCTATGTCTAAAAAGGCAATGCCGAAACAGCGGTTGTCATCTTTGGGCAAATGGGTCTCGGTTATGTCTGAGAAAACGCCCTTACCGTCATTGAGCAGCAATCTGTTTTGCCTGACAGCCCCTTCTACAAAAGCCTGCACATTGCCATATAAGATATCCAGGTCGCCATCTCCATCAATGTCAGCGACATCTACTTCCCTGGTCTCTTCAGGTGATGTTCTATAAGGCAGGCGATCCGAAGATTGGTCTTTGAAAAAGCCATTACCATCATTGATCAAAACCCGATTGGCATCTTCATTGGCAATCAGCAAATCCTCATCCCCATCGTTGTCTATGTCGGCCAGGGTAAGGTCTTGGGTCACATCCGTAAATTCACCAAATCGCTTGATCGACTCGTCCTTAAAGTGGCCCTTTCCATCATTGATCAGCAGGTTGTTTTGACCATTGTTTCCTATGAGAATATCCAGCGCTCCATCATGATTGACATCGAATACCAGTACAGAGTTGGAGGTGCCGGTCACCGGTATTCTGTTACCGGCATCAGTAAAGGTGCCATCACCATTGTTCAGGTACAGTTCGTTGGTCTTGTCGTCCTCACTCACCACAATGATGTCAGGGTCACCATCTCCATCAAAATCGGCAATGCCAATATCTTCGCTGTCATGATTTACCTGTGGTATGCGCTGAGCACTTTGGTTGGTAAACTTCCCGTTGCCATCATTGATGAGTAGGATATTTGGCCTGTGCTCATTGGCGATTAGAATGTCCAGGTCACCATCCTGATCCAGGTCTGCCACAGCTGCATCCATAGACAGCAATTGCAGGTCCTCAAAGGGCAAATGGGTGTACGTAACATCTGTATAATAGGTGGTGGACTTTCCTGACTCCTGACCATAGCCGGTATAAGTCATTCCAACAGTCAGAGCAAGTATTAGCAAGCTTCTCATAGGGCCAAAAGGTTATTGATCGCTAAATAAGACAGCTCCAAACCATAAAGAAGTTGAAATTATATATAAGGCAAAATTTCAAGTGAAAAGAGTCAGCACCAATACATCTGTTCCAACACACAGATTTTTACACTATGGACGCAAAACGGTTAGCGCCAATTAACCCTCAGCGGTTTGGCAGCACAGCTCATATCAGGTGCCTTATCTGGGTTGTCCAAAAACTGCTGCACCATGCCGAAATAACAGCCTCCGAAGACTGAATGTCCGTCTGATGGGAATTCCGCAAAATAACCGTTTGGCAAGGTTTTGAGAGTTTCCCTGGCATTGTCTGGTGGCGTAACTGGGTCCAAAGTACCATTGGCCAGCAAAGTAGGTATGTCTGAGTGTATGGGCTCTTTTTCAGATGCAGGTGCACGGTGCAGGTGCCATTCAGCAACAATGTCTGGGTCATTCATAAAAAAGGCCGGCCCAGGCTTCAATTTGGGGTGAGCTTCCAGGTCTTTCCTAATGTCTGCTCCACCATAGAATGCAATTTCATCATAAGCATTGAAAGACCAGTTCATTGCAAAATTTATGATTTGCGCTCTGCCCGATAAGGTTTGCACTGCCGCTTGCAGCACCGACTCATCCTTTTCTTTAATTGCCATGATCAGGTTAGGAATCTGCCCATATGTCTGGCGTGCATACAGCAGCTGATGAGTAAGCATGAGCATGTCCTGTGCATTGAGCACAAAAGGCTCTCCGCCCCATTTGAAGGTGTAGGGCTTTTGCTCCAATGATTTCAGCACTTCAAAGAAGATATTGCGAATATCAGGGTAGCGTCTGTTGCAACTGCCGTCTGCCTCGCAGGCATCAAACATTAGCGACAATGATCTGTTGAAATTGCCGATGAAGTTTTCGTATAGGCTGGATTGTGGTGGAAAAAGTGCGCTGATCACAGCCGTTTTGGTTTGATCGGGAAAATCGCGCATATAGACCAACGCCAGTCTGCTGCCATAAGAGCCTCCAAAGAGGTTCCATTTTTCATAGCCCAGGGCCTTTCTCAAATCGTCCAGGTCTTGTGCATTGTGGACGGTATTGTAGCCTGCCTGATCTACTCCTGCTTTCTTCAGCTCCGCCTTGCAACCGGCTGCTGCTTCACGCAATGCTTTGTCCTCTTCGGCCATGTCATAGTCCTCGGCCAGTATACTAAGCAGGTCGGTGCCCAAATCGTTACAAACTGCATTGGAATAGCCGGTTCCTCGCTGATCTACCAGCACAAAATCACGATCTCTTCTCAGCGGTGAATTGGCCCAAAAACCGGCTTGTATCAAGGTAGCTCCGCCAGGCCCACCAGTTAAATAAACTATGGGGTCTTTTTCAGCATTGGCCTTACGGGCCTTTAACACAAGAAAGGCCAACTGAATCTTCCGACTGTTCGGATCATTGCGGTTTTCAGGCACCTCAATGAAGCCGCAGTCAACCGAATTATCATTTTCATAACCTGGGATGGGACATGTCCCAAAGGGACTTTGCCTGGCTTCTGCAGAGGAAAAACTGAAGAAGCCGATGGCGAGTAAAAAGAGGATACGCATGTCCAATTATACTAAAGCCAACCGACAAGGTTGCCCGTCATTCCTGACAATTATGCCAAGGGGTAGATATGATGCGAATGGCAATGAGGCCTTAGCCTTTGGCGGCTTCAGCTTCTACAGCCCTCCAAACTCTGAACACGTTTTTGTAGCACATTTTGGCTATGTCTTCGTCCGTATAGCCGCGCTTAAGCAGTTCAAAAATGAGGTTAGGGTATTGCGAAACATCCTTGAGGCCAGTAGGCAGTGAATCGCCCACTCCGTCAAAGTCAGAGCCAAAACCTACATTGTCGGTCCCTCCTGTGAGGGCCACCACATGGTCGATGTGGTCAACCACTTTGGCCACATTAGACCACGGGTCATTTTCTTTAATGTATTGGTCTAAGTATTCCTTGGCTTTTGGATCATTTCTTTCAAGCTCATTGTCAGCCAGCCAGTTGATCACATGCTCGTCATACGCATTTTTTCGGTCGCGATACTCTCCATCCAGAAAACTGCTGCCGAAATTGATCATGATCACACCATTCTCTTCACCCAGTTTCTTAATCATGTCTTCACCCATGTTGCGATAAAAGCCTGGGGTGAATTTACGGGCAGAAGAGTGAGAGGCAATCACGGGTGCTTTGGTCAGGTCCATCACCTGCCAGAAGGTATCGTCAGAAACGTGAGAAATGTCGACCATAATGCCCACTCGATTCATTTCAGCCACTACCTCTTTGCCATAGTCGCTCAGGCCGCCATGGGTATGCGCATCGTCATAAGAAGAATCGCAAATCTTATTGTCCTTACTGTGCGTGAGGGTGATATAGCGAATGCCTCTTTCGTGGAAGTGGGCTATTTTACTAATGTCATTTTCAACAGGAGCGCCATTTTCCATGCCCATGGGCAGGGAGATTTTGCCGGCTGCAAAGTTCTTCTCCACATCATCGGGGCTATAGGCCATCGCAAACTTGTCTGGCCATTGCTCAGCCAGACGCTCGGTCATGCTGATGAGTGAATCGGCCAGGTCGGCAGCACCACCAGTCTGCTGGTATTGCGCAGGAATGTAGATGGACATAAAGGGTGCATCAAGGCCGCCCTCTTTTGATCTTGGGAAATCGAAATTACCACCATCAGTTCTTACCGACACATCAAGTGGAGCCCTGCGCAGGGTAAAACCACCCACCTGCATGCGGTAAGGCAGGTCTACGTGACCATCGACCATGATGTATTGATGGGCCAGCTCAGTCGCTTTCTCCATCAGTTGTTCATCGGTGAGTTCTTTGGGTTCCGAATCACAGGCCGTAAAGGCAAAAAGGCAAGTCAGGGACCCCAATGCCCAAAAAATCTTCATGTTTTTCATTTCAAGGTGTTTTGCGTGAAGGTAGTACCTAAGTCTGGAAAATGAATGTGTTTTTGACTAACGGAATACAATTTCCACCTTTTCATATCGACCGATAATATCTATATTTCGATCGATTTTACTAAATCCAGTGTGTCATGTTCATTAATCTAAGGCAAAACTTGTTTGCCCTGATAGCCCTGTTTACCGTGGCTTTTTCTCCGAGCTTATATGCTCAACAAAACTTTCTTAACGGCTTTATAATCAATAGTCAAGGCGATACCATCAATGGACAAATAGATTATAGAAACTGGGATATCAACCCTACAGAAATAAGTTTTAAAGCCGAAAACAACCTGATAGAAACCTATAATATGTTTCAGATTAGCGGCTTTAAGGTAGCTGATGAGTACTATCAAAGTGCCAAAGTGAAAATTGAGACAAGTTCGCACCTTACTAACCAACTGACCCAAAAGTCGGCCCTTAACTTAGAAGAAAAACAAGTTTTTCTACAGGCGCTGGTGATTGGTAGCAAAAACCTCTATTACCTGAAAGACGAGTCTGGAAAGGATCACTTTTACTTTGAGGCAGATGGAAATATTCAATTACTTATCTACAAAAAGTATCTCGAAGGGAGGCTTTTAATTCATAACAGAACCTACCGTGGTCAGTTGGATTCTTATCTATCTACTTGTGATAAATTAAGCAACGGGATCAAGAATGTTGCCTACAATAAAAAAAGCCTGTCGCAACTATTGGAAAGGTACTATCAGTGTACCTTGAGCAAACCTGAATTTTCCAAGCAACCAGATAAATTGAAGGGTCATCTCGGCCTTATCGGTGGCTTAGCATTGTCTAACTTGAGGTTTACCACTAGCACATTTGACGCAATGGCATATACTGATTTCCCCCAATCTGTTGGGGTAGCCTTGGGCTTCTCTGGGGAGTTTTTTCTGGCCAGAGGATTACAAAAGTTGTCCATACACAATGAGCTATTCTTCAGCCATTATAATGTCAGCGGTTCTGTTACGATTCAGAATACCACCAACTTTTCTAATACTACTTATGACAGCGAGCTCGGGTACAGTTATATAAAACTGAACAATATGTTTCGCTACAACTTCAGTCTGCACAAAGCCAATCTTTTTTTTGGAGTAGGATTTGCCAATGGAGTTGCTATCAGTGAAACCAATTTCCAATCCAGGACCATTCAACTCTTTAACAGCACAAGGGTGCTTGAAGAGTTAGCCATAGACGTACCCAGAAAGTACGAACAAAGTTTACTCTTCGGTTTAGGTATAAGAATGGACCGGTATTCATTGGAAATAAGAAAAGAGAGAGGCAATGGTATGTCCAATGTGAGATCATTGGCATCAAAGGCCAATCGTCTCTTTTTTCTTTTTGGTTATAGGCTGTAAGGTCCGCCATTGCAGGTTAGACCAACTTAAGCTTCTTCGCTGCCTTATTAATTACGATCATGCCAGCAAAAGTCGTGGCCATAGTTGCCAACATCACTACCCACCAGAAATAGCGCATATCGAAAAAACGCACCAGTACTTCTGCCCAAAAACCACAGTACAGCCCCACCACCGACCAATTCATAAAGTAGAAATGCTTGGGAAACCAGTTGCCTTTTCGCCTGATGGCCGGTACCATGCCCAGGATCAAACCAGAGAGACTGATAAGAGCAAAACCGTGAAAAAGCGAAAAGCCTCCAAAATTGTAGATGGCAAAAGCTGAAATGATCATCAACAGCATACTGATGCAATAGACCCTGCCTGTGCGCCTGTGTTGCAGGTCGCCCTTGGTCCTGAGCAGCACCATACTGCCCGAAACCATGGCCACCAGCGCCATGAGGGTATGAAAGAGACCTATATAAGAATTGAAGATGTGTAGCTTTTCGAGAAAGTCCATGTCTTTTTTTTACTTGACGCGATAAACTGCAGCTGGGCTAACCAATACTATTTGACCCTGGTCAGGTTCATTTCCATGATGGGGAAAGCCTGACCACCCTCCATCACAAATTCTCCTTTCTCATGCCAGGTGGTTTCGGTAAGGGTGATTGTATACTGCACTTTGCCACCGGGCACTTCAAAGCCCCACAAGAACTGTCCTTTGTCGTTGATTTCGGCAGTAGCCAGGGTCATGTTGCCATCGTTCAGCCAAGACTTCACCTCAAAATTCTGGGCCTCATTGTTATAGTAAAAGACCCCCATGGCATGAAAGCCTTCTTTCTCCGTACCCTTGCTTTTACCAATGCCCTCTGCCAAAATGGTATGACCGTCTAGTTTTACCTGGATGTTCTCTGTCACGGTAAATTCCATACGCTGGCGGCTTGCGTCCATGCTCCAACCCTCTCCTTTCCATTGCCCTGCCCAGCTGAGCAAAGGCTTCATTTTCTCTTTGCTGGTGGTGCCGTTTTGCGCCTGCAACTGGTTCATCAATAAGGTGCCATAGATTACTGTAGCAATGATGACAACCACCTTTAAGGTTTTTTCTTTTAATGTGTGAGTTTCCATGATTAACTATTTAATTCAATAAATACATTTCTATAAACTGGTTTATTTTATAAACCATAACTGGAAAAAAATTTCCGCTTTAAGGTTTCAGATACTTCTGAATGTTCTTCACATACTTCTCAAAAGCGTCTACGCCCTTTGGTGCCACTTTGCAAGTGGTCTTGGGCCTTTTGCCTTCAAAATGCTTCTTCACCTCAATGTATCCGGCTGTCGACAACTTGTCGAGTTGTACGCTCAGGTTGCCTGCTGTGGCCCCGGTCTGCTCTTTGATGTATACAAAGTCTGCGCTTTCTACACTGATGAGCAGCGACATCACCGCCAGGCGAAGTTGAGAATGTAAAAGCGGATCGAGTGCCTTAAACCCCATTTGTTTTTGTATTGTACCTCATCACATAACCTGGCACAAGGTAACCAATCGCTACAGCTATTGCCATCAAAAGCATTTGCACCTGTTCTGGTTGTTTAAAGGCTACAAAGGCCAGCACCCAGAAAGGAATAGAGCCAATCTGTAGCAGCCTGAAATTCATCATGGCACCCGAAACTAATGTGCCTATTCCGGCCAACAACATGATAAAGGGTACCACTTGCCAATTGATATTTTCACCATTAAAAATAACGATGAACATGGCTGCCCCAAGCGAAGCCCAGAGCCAGCCATAAAGTTTATCCGTATAGTTGGTGACTTTAGACCGCTTCCCTAATCGGCTGCTATAAATGGCAGAAACAATACCGCCAACAATGGTCAGCGACCAACCGGCATAGGGATGCTCAAAGTCGGTATAAGTACCCAGGTAATAATGCGCCAGGCTGGCAGTAAGGGTGATCCACCCCCAAAGCAAAAAGAAAAAACTGTTGTCAGTATAGCGCTTTCTGGCCCGCCTTATCATGGTCTGGATAAGGTCCAGACTTTGCTCCGGAGATAGTTCTTTGTCATCCATGATCGTGATTTTAAGCAAACATAAACTAGTTTATAATATAAACCTAATTTTCATACGGCCGTCAGTCATCGAAGGTTTCATGTCATTCATCGAAATTATTTTAGTACGCTTATACTAATTGTGCATATTCAAGTGTTCAACCACACCAAATAGATATTTCCCGGTATCCACAGTACCACCATGCTTAACAAGGAAATGTCATGAAACGCATATTATATCCGGTCTATTGCTTAGTCTTTGTGCTCATGAGCACAGGCTGTTCTACCGGTCGCTTACTGCCTGTAAACGATTCATTCCCCGGTTTCAACCTTTCGGGACAATGGGCTATTGCGGGCAATACTCAGTGGCAAAATGAGATCATGTTCGATTTCAGGCCAACTGAAAATGGGTCATTTGAACTGAAAGTCTGGGGCCATGAAACTGCCCTGGACTCAGTTCAAATAGGAGCCAGCCAGTTCCTATTCTCTTACAATATGGACAACGGCCCCTCCTACCATGTGCTGGGTGCCATTTTGAGCAATGACCAGATCAAGCTCTCGCGAGTACGAGAAGCCATAGACGGCTTTCAACCGGTAGGCAAATTGGGAGAGAAAGTTTATTACCTCAATCGAGTAACAGAAGGAGAGCCCTATATGCTTACCAAAGCATCGTCCTCCACGCGAAAGACATTAAGAAATTACAGATGAGTAGGGTTAAAATTGGTTTGAGAACAAATGCTCTCCGTACAGGCGGAGAGCTGTTCCTCTCCACCGGAAACCTGAAATAAATAGAATGATTATGAAACGATTAATGAGCAATCTATTGGCAGCAGCCATGTTGGTAAGTGTACTTAGCGCTTGTACCAGTGCAAAAGAGGAGCCCTTGTATTATGGAACCTGAACGGTCCCTGGGCTGAACAGGAAGGACCAGCCACTGCAGAAGATGAATCTTCGCTTCAGGCATTACAGGCCAAAATGGAGGCCTCAAAGTAAATATCCTAAAGCACCTGCCAATTGGTTAGGGCATAAAGACAATAATCCCCCTGGATTGTTAGTAACTGTGTTTTGTTGGTTTAATACACACTACTATGAAGAGTGCTGCCTTGTGTTTCAAGGCAGCATATTTTTTTACTGAAAAGCGCCAATGGCTATGTCCATCATATAATGAATGACCCCCAGCCAAATAATATCGCGCGATTTATGACAGGTATGCAACACCAATACTGTGACCGATGCAGTTACCAGTGAGTACATAAGAATCTCCGGTAGCGCTGTTCCATCGGCCAATGAACGTGGCAAGTGTGCCAGGGCAAACAGCAATGCAGGAATAGCTATCGCCCATTTCTTACCCAGGCTCCAGCTTAAGCGAACAAACAGAAAAGCGATGGCCACTCCTTCAAGGAATACAGCCGGGAAATTTTTGAGGTTGTCTAGCAAGAACATTTGTTGAAACACATCTGACAGCCCTCCTTTTCCTCCTTGCAAGAGGTAGAAAACCAATAATCCCGCTAGCGACACCAAAGAACCAAAACCCAACTTGAGCCCCATCTTACGGGTAGAAATAAAAACAGTATTCAAAGACTGCTTTCTGAAATAAAGGGTGATGAAAATGGGCGAAAAGATGAGCAGGTTGTTTAACCCCCAGACCAATGCTGACCAATAACGATTGTTGCCATCTGGTATCAATAAACCAGCCGTGTAGAGTTGACCAATGGCCATGATGGCAATGCAGGCACCCACGGCTATCCATAAGTCTTTGTAACGGGTGACGGGTTTTTCAATTACCTCCATCGGCCACCAAACCGGATTGAGCTTATAAATACCTAACCAAATGAAACAAGCAGTGCCATATGCTGCAATGATTGCTAAGAAGAAACTGAGTTGATGATCCATGATCTTTTTTGGAGCAATCAAGGACTTCTTTCACTTGAAAGGGGGCTTACATGTCTCAATCCGCGAATTCACTGTCTGAATCCTGGGTTTTCAAAACCAGCCCACTGTGCGAAATCCCTATATTCATGTTCGAAATCAGAAAGGTTATTTCCTCAATTACATGCAGCTGAACCTGGATTATAACTTGCTCAAAAAGCCGAAGATCATTGCAGTGGTTACTGCGCTGAACGTGATCTGCTACAACACCCTTTTTTACTTTCATCCGGCCAATCAAGGCTGGCTACAGGGTGAAGCATTTAGCTGGCCCAACCTCTTTCACTACCTGGTGCTGGAGCAGTTTCTCATGGAAATCATTACCATGCTGGTCGTCTTCTGGCTCATTCGGCTCTATGCCCGTTGGCAAAAATTGTACTCGCTTTCGCTGAGTCCGGTGGCCATACTCCGATACATCCTTCGTTTCTTGCCGGTCTTCCTGGTAGCCTTCGTTTTTTTCAATCCACTTACCCAGTCAGCACGCTTTCTACTCAATGAATATCAGGATTTGTCTACCACCATTTACCTCTACGATTATGTACTCAATTGGCGGCTCTACCCTGTTTATCTGATCCCGGTCTTTCTGGGAGGCTATGGGGTGCTCATCACCAATCTGGTGGTATTGCACAATCGGCAGCTGGCAGCCACCAGCGAGGATGTAGCTCGGCTGATTGAGGAAAAGGAGAAAAAATTCCCTGACAGACTTCTCGCGAGAGACGACTGGGGAGAGGTGCCTGTGAATATGGGTAGCGTAATGTGGTTTGAAAAGGAAGATCGAAAATACTTTGCCCATACCCTCAAAGGAAAGCTTCGTACCCGCGAAACACTTTCCGAGTTGGAAAGCTCCGTAGACCCTTCTAAATTCGTCCGAATCAATCGGGCCGTGCTGGTCAATATTGACTTCATACAGAACTACTCGTTCTGGGAAAATGAGAAGTACATATTGAGGCTGAGAGACAAAGACCAAACAGAGTTTGTGATGTCGCGCGACCGGTTGAATAAGATCAAAACAAGGCTGGAAAAATAGCAATGAAGGTACTGATAGCAGATAGTGGTTTTACAAAAACCGACTGGCGGGTAATTGATGAAAAGGGCGACATTAGCCAGGCCAAGACTGCCGGCATCAACCCCTATTATCAGTCGGAGGAAGAAATGCTGAAGGAGATTCAGAGCCTGCACAGCCAGGTACCCGACCGCATCGACCAGATTTACTACTATGGCACCGGTTGCTCCTCAGGCAGCAATCGCGAAAAGATTGCCGGTCTGCTCAGGCGTTATTATCCGCATGCCGAAATTGACGTCAACCACGACTTGCTAGCCGCAGCACGTTCGCTCTGTGGCGATCAGGCCGGCATTGCCTGCATCATTGGTACGGGCACCAATAGCTGCCTTTACGATGGCACAAAAATCACCGCCAATGTTCCTTCTCTAGGTTGGGCCATAGCCGATGAGGGAGGAGGTACTTTTCTGGGAAAGGTACTGGTAACCGACTATTACCGTAAAGACATGCCCAAGCACCTGCGGGTAATCTTCAAAGAGCGTTTTGAGCTTACCAAGGACGGATTTCTTTCAAAAATCTATCAGGAACCGATGCCAGGGCGGTTTTTAGCTAGTTTTGCTAAGTTCATCAATGAGCACATCAACGACCCTTACATGCACAAGTTGGTGTATGATGCATTCAGCACTTTCATTACCAAAAATGTGGTGAAGTATGAGGGCTACAAGGAATTGCCGGTCCACTTTACTGGCTCAGTGGCTTACTATTTCAGCAATTTATTGAGGAAGGTCGCTGCTGACCATGGCATTTACATCAAGCACATTACCGAGCATCCTATTGCAGGGCTCACGCTCTTTCATCAGTAGACGCTCAGAGAGCTGTCACATGTAACATATTGAAGTCAGGCTCGTCTTAGTCCTGTGCTATTTAGACAATACGTTGCTCCGGAAGAATTGAAACCCTTCATAAAGGGCTACACCTACTTGGAAGTGGAGAAAGCAGATGAGGTTTCCGGTAGCTTCCTACCCGATGGCTATCCGGAATTAATGGTTTTCAACAGCCCGGCTACTATTACTCTAGGAGATGAAAAATGCATGGTCACTGCACAATCTATTTTAGGCTCACAATCTACTGTCGGAGGTTATATTAATTTCCAGTCTCCGCTTAAACTTATCGGGCTCAAATTCCAACCGTGGATCATCAATCACTTTCTTAAACCTTCCATTCAGGAGCTCACCAATTGCTTTGCAAAAGCTGAGCATGTGCTAAAACTCAATGTGAAATACCTGGAGGATCATTTGGCCAACACCATCCAAGATCCAACACATGTTTTTAGGTGGTTCAATGAAGAACTCTCACGATTAGGCACTGTCAAGGAAAGCAACGCAGTTAAAAACAGTCTCGACCTTATCATCGAAACTCAAGGGCGTGTTTCGGCTCATTATCTGGGAGAAGTTTTTGGCCAAAGTCAAAGAAGTTTCGAGATGGCCTTTAAATCAAGCATTGGCTTGAGTGCCAAAAAATATTGTCGAATAATAAGGGTCAGAAGGTTAGCAGAGGCATTTCGAAAAGAGCAAAAATCACTCACAGAAATGGCCTATGATTTTGGCTACTTTGATCAATCTCATTTCATCCATGACTTCAAGAAAGTAGCTTTGAGCTCTCCCCGAAATTTCTTTAGCAAAGACAACCTGGTGCTCAGTCGGCCATAGTTGCGGATTTCTACAATTATCACTCAGGCCCGCCCACTAGCTTGCCACAAAAAAAAAGGAAGCTCATGAAAACACTTTGGTCCACCGTTTTATTCATCTCTGTCTTTCTGCAACTCAATGCCCAACAGCCAGAACAATATGTACTGGCTACAAAGCATAGTATCGACTCCAAGATTCTGCAAGAGAATCGGGAGTTTTGGGTTCATGTTCCTGAGGTAACTGAAACCTATAGCAAATTCCCAGTGGTTTACCTCTTTGATGCCGCCCATAACTTCACGCTCACCAAAGGAGTTCTGGAAAATTTGCAACGCTCCGAAGTGCTACCGCCCGTAATTCTTGTTGGAATATTGAATAAAGGTTTCGATCGGGAATACAATCTCTCACCGTCAGACATAAAAGTAGATTATATGAAGACCGGAGGAGGAGAAAAGTTTCTTTCCTTTCTTAAAAATGAGTTGACTGTATATATAGAAGAGAATTTTCCTGCCACTAGTCATCGAAGTGTAATTGGCCACTCTATTGGTGCTTTGTTCAATCTCTTTGCACTCAATGAAGCACCTGAACTCTTTCATAATTACCTAAACATAAGCCCAAGTCTTTGGTGGGAAAAAGGCGCTTATGCAGACAAAATAAAACGTGAGATCGCTCAAAAGATATTTAGCAGTGAAAAAAGAGTATTTATGACCATGGCCAATGAGGCCGCAGTTAATGGCCCAAATGGCAAACTAATGAATGAAAAGTATATCGAGCTTTCTGACTATTTCAATGGCCTCAGATTGCACAACCTCAATGTCAAACGTAAAAACCTTTATGAAGACAACCACATCACTGCGGTAACCAGAGCCACCTATTTTGGTCTCAGCTACTTATTTGAAGATTGGAATACAGACTCCTTCTATGAACAAGGCGATTTTGATGGTCTCAAAGAGAAATTAAATCAGTTATCGGTCAAATACGGTTTGGAAGTTCCTCCTTCTTATGCTGTGGTAAACATTGGCAGAAGTGCTCATAACAAGGGGGAGTATGACCTGGCAATTAAAATTTACCAGTATGG